>Ga0209692_10001048_pt1 | contig 42969 bp, 36 predicted proteins | sample tdDd472_FD_187129 | JGI IMG/M metagenome (GOLD analysis project Ga0209692, IMG submission 187129) | Marine sediment microbial communities from the Atlantic coast under amendment with organic carbon and nitrate - tdDd47.2 (SPAdes)... | ecosystem: Environmental > Aquatic > Marine > Coastal >...
TCCTCCCCTCCAAAGTTGACTGGAAAATGCCTTCAACCGCATTGTCGAAAATGGCCTTGTATTTTTCCTCGACCTTCTCTCGCTCGGCAATTTCGCTTTGCAATCGTTCATTGGCAATGCAGGATCGGCAGGCCTCGGCCAGCTTGAGATTGAGCGGAGTAAGGGACTTGAGGTCAGGGCGCGACAATCCTGGCGCACTCTTGATCAAAAGCAGAAGACCGAATCCGGGCAGCTCCATCAGGTAGTGTTTATACCCGTTGGTGCCACCGACAACTGGCAGCCCCGCTAAGAAGACTTGCAACTGCCCGGCGTCGAGACTTCCCGGCACCTGCTCAAGAGCGGTGCTGACCGCACTGTTGCGCTTCATGCGCTTCGGGATGGCATAAACCTGCTCAAAGGACGACAACCCGTCTTCATCTTCCACGCGCTCGAGAACAGCCCCGGCCAGGCAGTTCAACTTGCGCAGATAAGTGGACAGTCCCTCCCGGAGCATCTCACCAAAGTCCAGGCTGTTGCCAATGGACATGGCTATTTCATAATAGAGGCGCTCTCTCACGAAGGATTTCATTCACCCTCCAGAAAAGCCACGACCGACGTCTTGTTGTAAAATTCCAAGTAATCCTTACCGCTGTTGGCGATTTCGCCGATAGTGCATGCGCCTACAAATTCAAGGCCCGGAAGCGAGACAGCGTCAAGTTCAGCGAAGAATTCGTCTCCCAAAAACAGAGCGCGAGAAACACAATCAACGAAAAGGCCCAGACCGGGTTCAGCATGAGACGACAAATTTGTTTTGGCTCGTTCAAGGGCCCGTCCCGCCGCACGGATCAGGTCGTCAGGCTTGCCGTGCAGGATATCCACGAACGCACCTTCCGGCACCTCACCCACACAAACAAGATTCTGATCACCATCAATGGCAACGGGGTCACGCACCACAAGCTCGGAACCCATCTTTGCTATGCCGAAAGGATAGGCCTTGGCGATATCGAAAAAGGGCCGGGAAACAAAATGCGTCCCCGAATGAGCCTCCACCACGGACCTGTACACATCAAAGGCGGGACGCCAATCCAGGCTTTTGATGACATTGCGCTCCGACTCGGTGACCTTGTATGGACCACTGACCGTGGCCCAGCCGTGACTGACACCCACTCCGCTTTCCATGTCGAGCGCGGCCAGAATCGCTCCATCCTGCATAAGGCCATCATTGGTGATCAGACAGGGCTTCTGTTTGAGAGAAAGCGATCCTGCCCCCCCGCCTACATAGTTTACCTCCAATCCGAAGATCGCATACAAGGCGTCTATGAAGGCAGCGATGCGCTGGGAAAACCCGTCAACAAAGACCATGACAGTCTTGAACTCGTCATCGCCTCCGACTTTCTCGTCCAGGATAGCCTCGTAGTCGGCTTCCAAGTCGCTCATACCAGGTATGTAGTGGACCTCGGCCTCATGGTTCATGGCGACCACAACGCTTCCCCGAGACATCTGTCGGCCTCCGCTCAGAACCACGGGGAAAGTGCCACCAAAGATAGGAACAGGCACCTCTTTCAGGATCGGGTCCAATCTTTCCGGTGTGAAATCGTTGCCATCACACGACAGGACAAGAAGACTCCGTGCCTGCCCCGTTTCCAAGGCGGCATCCAAAGTTTCCCTGAGCGTACTGGGCGTTCCGCCCTTGTCGATAAAAACCTTCATTATCCGTCTCTTATCCCTCGTCTATTCCAATGCGCGCGGATCACCACAGTTCCAAACTACCAAATAATAGATTCGAATACCATAACAACCCTTATTATCTATCCTGCTCTTCAATCCAAGAATGTCGCACTACTATTGCTTACATACGATACAGACGACACCCTTGAGTCATTCCAATCAACCTGCAAATGTAGGAGTAATTCTCTTTCTCAACCCTGCGGAAGCGACAGCATATAATACTAATTACTATGGATAAGGAAGCGAAATTCAGCTATCCATATAATGAGCGAAGAAAAACCATCAACCGACAGAGGCGAACATGTTGTCTTTCCTTGACAAAATACCATACGCCACTCCCCGCCTTAGACGCATCGCCTTCTGGCTGATTACCACGTTTATCTCCTATACATTGATCGGCTTTTTCATCGTCCCGCCCATCGTCAAAGATGTTGTTACGACCATGCTTTCCGACAACCTGAATCGCCCATCTCACATAGAAGACGTTACCTTCAATCCGCTTAAGCTTCGCCTGGAGATACTCGGTCTCAAGGTGGACAAACTTGATGCAAAGGGTGAATTACTGGCCGTAGATTCTCTTGATATTTCTCCTGGAGTCTCCTCAATATGGGAATTTGCTCCGGTCATTTCTTATCTGCGCCTGAACAATTTCAGACTCGACATAACCTTCTTCGGTGACGGCAAATACTCCATTTCCGACCTCCTCGGACCGCCAAACAACAAGCAGGAGCCACAGACCGACGACGCGAAAAAAGCCGATGAATCCGGGGCCATTTTCCCATTCGCCCTGTACGGCTTCGAGGTGAACAATTCCACCATCATTTTCGATGACAAAGAACACGAAAAAAGACACGTCATCTCCGACATCTTCCTGCGCGTTCCATTCACATCAAGTTTTGAGGAATTGCAAAAAGAATTTACCCAGCCAAAATTCACCGCCGTAGTCAATGGCGACCCGGTGGAACTCAAGGGGCGCACCCTGCCCTTTGACGATTCATTGCGAACCGAGTTCGAGCTTGGCGCGGTCGACGTTGATCTCAACCAATACTGGAAATACGTCCCAATTGAGACACCACTTCAACTCGCCAAGGGTAGATTCACTTCCGCCATTTCACTCATATTCGAACGCCCCGATGCGCAGAGCCTCAATCTTTTCCTTGAAGGAGGCGGTACGCTGACCGATTTGGAACTGACTGCCCCGAAGGACGGCACGGTCCTCTCACTCAAGAAGCTCTCCTTCGAGATGGAGAAATTCTCTCTGGGCGACAAGGAACTGGTGCTCAAAAACGTCCTCATGGACCAACCATTTTTCAAGGTGGTCCGCCACGAAAACAATTCTATCAACTGGGCCAAATATTTCCCCGGCTCCGAAATGGCCGAGGCTGGCCCCAAGGTCAAGGCGACCGGACAGGATGAAGCTGGCCTGCTCATGGACATCCGCACCTTCGAGATCAAATCGGGATCGCTGGAATGGCACGACAGAGCTGTACCTGGCGGGTTTGAACAGACATTCTCCCACTTCGAATTCAAGGGCACCGAGATCAGCACCCACGGCGAAAGGCCCAGTGTCTTTGAAGCATCGATTGGTGAAAAAGGCTTTCTCACCCTCAAGGGCGTTGGCACCATGAAACCGGTGGGGGCCAAGGCCACCATAACGGCAAAGGGAGTCATTCTACCCAATTTCAAGCCGTATCTCGCGCAGTTGCAACCCATGCTCGTGGATTCTGGCGTGGTTGGCTTCTCCGCCGGAGTTGATTTCAAAATGGAGGGCGACACGCCCTACCTTTCAGTCAACGACGGAACCATCGACATCAAGAATCTCCAGATGCGCAAACCGGACGCCAAGGAGCCGAGTCTCGGCTTGACTTCCTTCGGCGTCACCGGTGCTGCCATGAACCTGAATGAAAAGACCATTGAGATCGCCGAGGTCAAACTCTCAAGCCCGATGATAAAACTCGTGAAGGAGAAAGACGGCAGAATAGACCTGGAACGCTTATTTGCCGGAGAACCAACGAAGATGCCTTCAAAGCCGGAGCAGACGGCAGTCAAGAAACCCAAAGGCAAACAATGGGTAGCGACAGTCACCGCCTTGCGTCTGGAGGAAGGTGCACTCGGATACCGGGATAATTCCCTGATGCATCCGGCCGACCTCGACTTCGACGGCCTCAAACTGAACATGGACAATGTCAGCACAAAGAAAGATGAATCCATGACGTATGAACTGTCCGCAGCATGGGGCGGGCGCGGAACGATGTCCGTGAAAGGCAAGGGCGTGCTCGACCCGATGTCGGCCAGTGGCCGTGCCAGACTCAACGGACTCGGCCTTCGCCCACTGGACGGGCACCTCGGTGAATTGACCGAACTTCTGTTTGCCAGCGGTTCGGTGTCGGCAAATCTCAAATACGCATTCAAGGGCGGCAAAAAACCAAAATTCACAGTCACCGGCAGCACGGCCCTGAACAAGGTGCAGTTCAAGGACACCCTCGGCGACGGCGAATTCGCCGGCATCGGCAAACTCGAACTGGCAGGCATCCGTTTCAAAAATGAGCCATACAGACTGAGTATCGCGGAAATCAATCTCGTCGAGCCGAAGGTGGCCATCGACTACGATGAAAACGGCCATTCCAACATCCGACGCGCCTTCCGCATCCCGGAACCTCCGCCTCTGCCTAAGGATGGTAAAAAGAAAGCCAAGAAGGAAAAGAAGAAGACCCCCGAACCGGAGCTGGCTGCAGAGGGACCCAAACCAAAACCAAAGGACAACTTTTTCAACACCCTTGATATCGGCAAGATCGTCCTGATCGACGGACAGATCCAGTTCAGAGACGCCAGCGTGAGCCCTGTATACTATACAAAGATCACCGACATCGATCTCGGGCTTATAGAAATTGACCAGTCTCCGACTGCGCGACCGAAGATGGATTTCAAAGCCAAGATCGGTCCGACACCCATGTCCATCACCGGCGTGTTCAACCCGGTCATCACCCCCATCTATTCCGACCTGGCCATCTCCGTGAACGGTGTCGAGTTGGTGCCGCTGTCGCCCTACACCATCGAATACCTGGCCTACCCGATAGAAAAGGGAAGACTCTATGCTGACGTCACCTTCAAGACCGAGGACTGGGAACTTAATGCAGACAACAAATTTTTCATCGAACAACTGGTGCTGGGCCCCAAGGATAAACGCCCGGGCGCACCAGACGTACCCATCAAGTTCGGCCTGTCCATCTTGCAGGACGGCAACGGCGACGTGGAGCTGAACCTACCCGTCCGCGGCAGATTGGATGACCCTGATTTTCGCATCGGCGGAATCGTTTTCAAAGCCATCGTGAGCATGATGTTCAAGGCTCTCGCCTCACCCTTCTCACTGATCGGCTCCATATTCGGCGGAAGTAGTGACGGCGATATGGATTTCGTGGTCTTCGAGCCAGGCAGGCATCACCTGGACCAGGCTGGCAAGCAGAAATTGGAAACCATAGTCCAAGCGCTCAAGAAAAGGGAAAAACTCAAGCTTGAGGTGGACGGCGTCATCGACCCTGTGGCCGACAGCAGCGGATTGCTTGAAGTTATATTCGAGGACAAACTCAAGCAACAGAAATACAACTCCCTCTCCCGCAAGGAGCGCGCCGAGACCTCAGTTGAAGCCATGGTCATCGCACCGGAGGAGTATGAGAAATACTTGTTCGAGGCATACAAGGAAGAACCGGATGAGGAAGGCATCAAGCCCACCACCTTGTTCATGACTGACAGGCAGCCTGACGAATTCATGGAGAAATTCCTGATCGACCGGATCAAGATCACCCATAACGAGCTCAATGACCTGTCCAGACGTCGTGCCACGTCGGTAAAGAACCATGTTATCGAAAAGGCGCCGGAACTGACAGAACGCGTCTTCCTGCTTGATCGACGCGAAGACAAAAAAGGCAAGACCGGAGTCCCGAAACACCGGGCCGACCTTGGCATCAAATAGGAGGACAATTTACATTCTAACCCACTATTCAGAACAATTGTATTCTGGCACTATTCGATCTGGTGGGTATTAATCATAATACACAACAAGGCAGCAAGAATGACCGCAATGAGAATCAAATATGGATTTGTAAAGGCCATGATGGCCCTTACCTTTCTAGCTGCCGTTCTTTTATGGGCTCCGACTCACTCTATGGCAGCGGAACAGCTCTCCCCGCTGACTCCAGTCACCCTTCAGCTCAAATGGTACCACCAGTTCCAGTTCGCGGGATATTACGCGGCCATTGAACGAGGCTACTATCGCGACGAAGGTCTGGTTGTAACACTCAAGGAAAGCCGACCCGGCATATCCGTGGTGGAAGAGGTTTCCCAAAAACGGGCGCAATTCGGCATTACGGATTCCGAAGCCCTCGTCGACTTCGCAAGAGGGAAACCCATTGTCGTACTCGGGGCCATCTTCCAGCATTCCCCGGCGACTCTACTCACCAGGACTGATGCCCGCATAAACAGCCCACGCGACCTGAGAAGAAAAAACGTCATGTACATTGGCCCATCTGTGGCCGAGATTCGCGCCATGATTATGATTGAAGGGGTCAACGACTCTGAATTCAAACAGCAGGCTCATACCTGGAATGTCGACGACCTCATCGAAGGCAGGACCGATGCCATGGCTGCCTATCTGACAAATGAGCCGTACCTGATGAGCCAAAAGGGTGTCCCCTCCAACGCCATGCGTCCGATACGCTATGGCATCGACTTTTATGGAGACTGCCTCATCACGTCCCGCCTCATGGCCCAATCCGACCCAGAACTGGTGGAACGCTTCATGCGGGCCAGCTTCAGGGGCTGGGAGTACGCCATGGCACATACGGAAGAAGTTGTGGCCATAATTCACTCGAAATACAATTCCAAGAAATCATATTCGCATCTCATGTTCGAAGCAGAAGCCATGCGGGAACTAATTCTGCCACGGCTCGTTCAAATCGGCAGCATGAACCCGAAAAGATGGAAACACATTGCCAATATCTTTTCCCAGGTCGGATTAGTGGACCAGAACCTTTCTCTTGAAGGGTTTATGTATGTGCCTGAAGACCAACGAACGCTTCAGTGGTTAAACCAATGGGCTCCATATCTGGCCATGCTTGGCGCCATCGTCGCTTTGAGCATACTTGTCCTGCTCCTATTCAACCGCAAACTGCAAAAGGGAATCGAAACCAGAACAGCGGAACTTGACCGCAACCGTAAAAGCCTTCGGCAGGTGCTCGATCTGGTCCCGAACATGGTCTATGCAAAAAACTCCGAGGGACGGTTCCTGCTCGTCAACCGAGCCGTAGCCGACTCACTAGACACCACTGTAAAAAAACTGACCGGCCAACTTCACATGGACGTCCACCCGGACAAGGAACAGGTCAAGAGAATGCTGGCCGACGATCAGATCGTGCTGGACACCAGAGTTCCAAAAGTCAGCCTGGAAGAGGCTTACACTCACGCAGATGGAAGCAAGCACTGGCACCAGACCACGCGGTTGCCTTACATTTCGGCCGACACTGAAGAACCAGCCGTGCTGGTACTCTCGGTGGATATCACCAGCCGCAGAGAGGCCGATGCAGCCCTCAAAAAGAGCGAGGAAGAACTGCGCAATCTGAACGAGGAGCTGGAAGAACGCGTCACCAATCGAACCCGTAATCTGGAAGAGGCCAAGACAGAACTGGAAGCATCCCTCGAAAAGCTCAAGCAAACGCAAGAGGACCTGATTCTGTCCGAAAAGCTGGCGGCCCTCGGCGGACTTGTGGCTGGCGTAGCTCATGAAATCAACACGCCACTCGGCATAGGCGTCACCGCCAGCTCCTTCCTTGAGGACAAGCTGACGGAACTGAACAAGAAATTCGAAACTGATGAACTCAAGAAATCCGACCTTGAGAAGTTCATCCGCACCGGCATGGAGTCTTCAAACAATATCCTGACCAACCTGAACAGGGCGGCGGAGCTGATCAAGAGTTTCAAGCAGGTGGCGGCAGATCAATCTTCAGAGATGCCACGCCAATTCAACCTGAAATTCTATGTGGACGAAGTCCTTATGAGCCTGCGACCGAAATACAAACGAACAAAGCTCACTATCCGAAACGATTGCCCGAGTATTGATATGTTCAGCTATCCCGGTGCGTTCATGCAGATCATCACCAACCTGCTGATCAACTCCCTGACGCACGCTTTCGCAGAAAACCACGAAGGAAACATCAACATCGGAGCCACAGTCCAGGACGGCGAACTGGTGTTCAGCTTCAGTGACGACGGCGCGGGCATTCCGCCTGAACTCATGGACAAGGTTTTCGAGCCATTCTATACTAGCAAACGAGGAAAAGGCGGCACCGGTCTCGGACTGCATATTGTATACAACACAGTGACCCAGACCTTAGATGGTACGATCCATTTCGACAGTGCACCGGGCAAGGGTACGAGCTACACCATCACCATGCCACTAGTCGAAAAAAAACCGACGTCGGTATAAGGACACATCATGGCGACTACGGACGACAGACTCCTTTTCGCAGCAGAGACCTCGGACAGCAGTCCCGATACACTCGAAGGCCATTCGTGGAAGTTGCTGGTGGTGGACGATGATGAATTCGTCCACAAGGTCACAAACATGGTGCTCCGGGACTACGAATTCGAAGGCCGAAACCTGACAATCATCTCGGCGTACACCGCAGAAGAAGGCAAGACCGCTCTCAAGGAAAACCCCGACATCGCCGTCATCCTGCTTGATGTGGTCATGGAAACACCCCAGGCCGGCCTTGATATGACAGCCTGGATTCGTGACGAGTTGGACAACAAGATGGTGCGGATAATCCTGCGAACAGGGCAGCCTGGCGAGGCCCCGGAGCAGGAAGTCATATTCAAGTACGATATCAACGACTACAAGGAGAAGGCGGAGCTGACTTCACAGAAGCTCTACACGACTGTCACCACCGCCATCCGCTCATACCGGGACCTGCATACTATTGAGCGCAATCGCATGGGGCTGCAACAGATTGTCCACGCCTCTCCATCAATTTTCAAAACTCAGTCGCTGGGAGATTTCACTTCCGGAGTGCTGACTCAGCTCTCGTCCACCATATGCATGGACGATGACACCCTCATGGCCCGGGCTTCGGGATTTGCTGCATCCAGAACTGACGGCGAATTCAGGGTAATTGCCTCCACAGGCAAGTTCGAAAAAACACGCGGGTTGCCTATCGGCGAAATCAATGACCAGGAAGCGGCCGCCTGCATCGAAAAAGCAGCGCAGGAAAAACAGAGCTTTTTTTCCAAAAACGCCTTCGTTGGTTACTACCGCACCGGCGGAGGGTCGGAGAGCATCATCTATTTGCGCGGGTCCGGCCCCATCTGTGAAGGAGACCAGAAGCTGATTGAGATTTTCTCATCCAATATATCGGTAGCTTTCGACAACATCGACCTGAATCAAATCATCAACGAAACCCAGAAGGAACTCCTCTTCACATTGGGCGAAGTGGTGGAAACCAGATCAAGCGAAACAGCCAACCACGTACGCAGAGTTGCAGAATATTCACAACTCCTGGCATTGAAAGTCGGCATGAACAAAGATGAAGCCGACCAGCTCAGAATGGCTTCACCCATGCATGATGTGGGCAAGATAGGCATCCCGGACGGGGTGCTCCTCAAGCCGGACAAGTTGACCCCTCCTGAATTCGAGACCATCAAGGATCATACACTCATCGGCTATGAAATCCTCAAGGGTTCGGATCGCGAAATCATGCAGACTGCAGCCACAGTAGCCCTGCAGCATCACGAACGGTGGGACGGAACAGGATACCCGTACGGGCTCAAGGGAGAGGAGATCGACATCGTGGGCCGCATCACCATGCTGGCCGACGTCTTTGACGCCCTGGGTTGCAAACGGGTCTACAAGCAAGCCTGGCTGGTCAGCGACATCCTGAACTTCCTGGAGGAGCAGCGCGGCAAGATGTTCGACCCCCAGCTGGTGGACCTGTTCATGGATAATCTGGATGATTTTCTGGCTATCAGAGAACGTTTCCCGGACGACAGCGAATCCTGATCAGCTCTTCATAAGACAGGCACCGTCTTCGGTTCGAAGATACTCGATCACATCTTCGAGTGGCAACGGTCTGCTGTAATAATACCCCTGCACCAACTCGCATCCGAACGAATCGAGCAGATCAAGCTGTTCCTTTGTCTCGACACCTTCCGCGACTACGCCAATCCCCAGGTTTCGAGCCATGAGAATGATCGTCTCGACGATCTGGGCATCAGATTGATCATCCGTGATATCACGAACGAATGACTGGTCTACCTTGATTACGTCGATGGGGAAGTTCTTCAGATAGTAGAGAGAAGAATACCCGGTACCAAAATCATCGATGGAGATGGATACCCCATGTTCAACCAAAAGGTTGAGCTTAGCTATGGAAGCCTCGATATTGGTCATAAGAGTGGATTCAGTGATCTCAAGTTCCAGTCTCGATGATGGCAGCCCGTTCTTTTCAAGGTTGGCAAGCACCATATCCACCAGATCCTCCTGCTCGAACTGCAGCGGCGAAAGGTTGACCGAGACCTTGAGATCGGAGCAACCTATTCCGTCAAGAACCTGCATGGCCTTGCATGATGTCTCCAGGATGAATTCACCCAGAGGCACTATGAGCCCGGTCTGCTCTGCAAGGGGGATGAAATCAGCGGGGCTGACCACAGTGCCGTCGGACTGATGCCAACGCACAAGAGCCTCCATGCCCACGACCAAACCGCTCTTGATGTCCACCTTGGGCTGGAAATATACAGTGAATTCCTTGTCCTTGAGGGCCTGACGCATGTCACTTTCCAACTTGAGCCGCTGGGAAATACGATCATTCATCTCCTGCGTGAAGAGGAAGTAGGCGTTCTTTCCCTTGGCCTTGGACTGGTACATGGCTATATCCGCATTCTTGATCAAGGTCGTGGGATCAGCACCGTCATCGGGGTACAGGGCTACGCCAATACTTGGGGTCACGGACAGCTCATGTCCCTTGATCGTAAAGGGCTCGTCGAATGTGCTCAAAAGCCTCTCGGCCAACTCCACAACCTCACGCTCGTCTTCGACATCCACGACAGTAATCAGAAATTCATCGCCGCCCAGACGAGCCACGGAATCTTCCTCCCTGTACAGTGCCGAGAGGCGTCCGGCCACGGACTGAATGAGCATGTCACCCAGAGCATGTCCGAGGGAATCATTGATATCCTTGAAATTATCGAGATCTAGAAATAGGACGGCCACCTTGGATTTTGCGCGATGGGCATGAGAAATGGACACACTCAGACGGTCCTGAATCAGAATACGATTCGGCAGGCCGGTCAGGGCATCGTGATAAGCTTGGTGCTCGATCTGCTCATCCTTGAGCTTCATGTCCGAAATATCATGGAACACGGCCACATAATTGACGATTTTACCATCGTCGTCACGAATGGAGCTGATACTGAGAATCTCGGGGTAGGATTCCCCATCCTTGCGGCGATTCCATATTTCCCCAGACCAGCTCCCAACATCTTTCAGGCTCTTCCACATCTCGCCATAAAAATCACTCTCGTGCCGTTCCGACTTGAGGACTCGAGGATTCTTGCCAAGCACTTCACCTGGCTGGTAGCCCGTTATTTGGGTAAACGCAGGATTAACGGCCACGATTATGCCCTTCTCGTCGGTGATGGAAATTCCTTCAAGTGCGTTTTCAAAGACCTTCTCGAACAGCTTGAGTTGCTGCTCGGCCTGGATTCGTTCCTCGATTTCCGCCCGCAAACCATCACGAGACTCATCCAGCCTCAGCATATATTGATTAAAGTGACGGGCAAGCTCCCCAACTTCTCCGGGACCGTTCTCATCAGCCCGGACGCTCTGGTCGCTATTAACTGCATCATCCATACGGGAGGCAAGCCTGGATAGCGGGCGAGTCATGGATGACCCGAGATAAAAACTGAGGGGAAGTATCAGAAGGAGCGAGATTCCAGCTATGAGGAGCACAGCATTCCGCAGTCTGTCGAGCGGAGCATAAACTTCATCCAGATAGCTGGCAGAAGCCACAATCCAGTCGAGCTCCGGTATATAACGGAAGAACATCAGCTTCTGGCGCGGCTCTTCCCGGCCTGGATCTTTCCATAGATAAACAAGCTTGCCATTACGCAAAGAAGACATTTTATCGAATAATTTCGACCAGTTAGCGTCAAGCGCCTGCGACACATCACCTGTGAGCCACGGATGAACCACCATTTCACCCTGACCGGTGACTATAAACGCATACCCTGACTCTCCGAAACGAAACGAATCAACCCCGGAACGGAAGTCATCAATATCAACAAGGGCGTAGAACTCTTCGCGGTAAGAGGAAACCGAAATGATCCAGTCCCAGGGCTCAAAATAAGCCATATACAATGCTTTGGGGCGTTCCTGGGTTTCGCCCGGATTTGCCCAATTGTATTCCAGATACCCCTCAAGAAGCTGGGCCTGCTGCTGACCAAGCCAATGGCCTGACATATCCCGCCCGCGCATGGCCTTATTGGGGTGAACTTCTATAACACCCTTGGTCGTGATGGTATAAATGTAGCCGGTTTCACCAATACTCTGACTGAGCAGCACCCGTTCGGCCATGAGTTTGGCTTTGGCCTCAGGCATGCGACCGGCTCGAACCTGCTCTTCCAGGCTGGCAAGAATATCAAGATTCTTTTCGGCAATAGCACGCAGGCGGTTGCGGACAGAGACCTTGGCCGATGTCTGGACCATACTGCGAATGGCGTCTGTGGATGAAGTCAGATCGGCGATGATATTTTTCTCAACCGTATCGCGCACCAAAGAATAGGCCACGCCTCCGACCACGGCCAAAGCCAGGACGAAGAACAGCGAGAACCACCCCATAAGGCGATACTTGATACTGAGATTTTTAATATATTCCGCCATATTACAATCTACCTTATTTCATAACGCACCTCAGAACTCAACCCGTTAAAGGGAGTCCCGGAAAACTCTCTTAATAATAAGGATTCCTGACACTGATGGGAAGGGGATTATATTAATAATAATCAGCAGGCTGGGATGGCTACAATAGTGAGCCGGAGTAATCAGCCGCCAATAGAAGCCATGCGAGTCCGACAGACACCCTGCCCTGCAGGCATGCGCTCAAGCAATTCGTGCCCCATAGGCTTTGTCTTACTGGCGGCGCGGACTATGCGCTCCACGGCAGCCAGACCCAGCTTGGGATGACGGAGGGCGGAACGCAAGCTATACACCTTGTCGGAGAAGAGACAGGTGCGCAAGGTACCGTCAGAAGTGAGGCGGAGCCTGTTGCAGGTGCCGCAAAAATGATTGGTGTATGGCGAGATAAGCCCGAGCCGGCCTTTGCCGCCGACGATGTCGAACACGCGCGCAGGACCATTTTGTTTTCCGCTTCCGTTACCAGACGGGGCCAGCTCAGCCAGTTTTCCTGCCTGATCCAGGATATCCTCAGCCTTCCACACAGAATCATCTTTCCAGCCGGTATCGAGTCCCACAGGCATGAATTCGATGAACCTCATATCTATAGCATTATCTGTGGCAAACTTGACAAAATCGGGCAGTTCTACATCGTTGAAGCCTTTCATGGCCACGGCATTAACCTTGACCTTCATACCAGCAGAAAGACAACGGTCGATGTTGGTTCTGACCTTGGAATACTGGTCATGGCCAGTGATCTTCGCAAACTTAGCTTGATCAAGAGTATCGAGTGAAATATTAACCCTTCGCACGCCTGCTGCGGCCAGACGTTCAACATGGTCGCCAATGAGCGTTGCGTTGGTGGTCACACACAGGTCAACTTCCGGAAACCTTGAGGCCGCATCCACCATGAAGTCGGCAAAACCTTTGCGAACGAACGGCTCGCCGCCAGTGAACCGGATCTTTTCCACGCCAACATTAACAGCCATGCTGATGAGGTCCAGGATTTCCTCGTAACGAAGGATTTCAGGGTGCGGGATAAAATCATGCCCTTCACCGGCGCAATAGGTACAGCGCAGGTTGCAGCGATCAGTTACGCTGACTCGCATATAGCTGGCCTTGCGGCCGTGTTTGTCTTCCAGGCTCTTATGCATGGACGGGCCTTAAGCGAAAACTTCTCGTTTGGAAACTGCTTCGGACTTCACACGATCCAGGAAATCGGACAGGGCAGCTTTGACATTTTCACGAATGTCGCCAGCCACTATAAGGAATAGTACGTCGTCACCGGGCTTCATCATGCCGGAATTGGCATGGGCCACCGCCCGGAAAATACCATCATAGGCTTCAATATCCTTGCGAATTTCCTCAATCTTATCTTGATCCGGGGAAATATCGATGGCGGTAACTTCGGCGCGATCAGCACGAGACCAACCGCGAACAATGCCGTTATGAACCAGCAGCATGCCTACGTTGTCGGCAAATCCGGGTTCTTTCTTCAGTTCAGCGATGGCTTTATTGATATCCACGGAATACTCCTTGAAAAGTTCTCATGCATTTATTTGTTGATAAGGTATGCGCCTGGCAAGCTTGCCGCAAGCCCGATTCTTTTGCCCCCGGTCCGGCACCGTACCCTGCCCCAGAACCACACGACATTATATTGATCGAATATAATACCACTTCCGGGAAGCTACGCTATACTTGAATTACACGGTGAGAAAAACACCGAAAAGTAGCACTCCTCTCCCGGTTGATATCCGCCGTCAGCATCGGTGTCTGGGTCAGGAACTACCGCTATCCGGTTGGTCATGCCCTCCACTGTCCTGGCTGACACGGAATGCACAGCGGTAACGATGCGTACACGACGGATGTCGTGCATAGGGCCAGGGTCAGCTTCTGAAACGCTTCAGAACCGCCTGGCCCTTGCGTATTCTTGGCCTGATAAATACTTGAAAATTAGATTTTTTCCAGAGCGTCGAGGACTTCATCTATAAGGTGTCTCGGGGTGGAAGCACCGGCCGTGACACCTATTTTATTATATTGCGACAGACCATCCAGAGACAGATCATCGAGAATCTCCACATGCTTGCACGGGGTTCCTCGATCAGTGACAACCTGGGCCAGCCTGCGGGTATTGCCGCTGTTGTAACCGCCGACAACGACCATGAAATCAACTTCGGAGGCAAGCTCGTGGGCCTCTTTCTGACGAAGCTTGGTGGCATCGCAGATAGTCTTGAGCACGATCACGTCCAACTCCGCATCATTGGTCAACCTGTCTGCCATCTTGTCGAAAAGTACACGGTCCTGGGTGGTCTGGGCTGCCAGCACATACGACTTGTCGCCAGACAGGGAATACTCGTCCAACTCCTCTTCGGAACCGAAAACGAAATACCCATGCCCGGCATAACTAACCAGCCCGGCCACTTCAGGGTGGTCAGCCTCCCCGTAAAGCAGCAATTCGCGGCCCTCTTCGGTATTGGAGTCGATCAGCAATTGCGCTTTCTTGACGCGAGGACAGGTGGCATCCTTGATCATGACGTCGCGCGCCCGCAACTCGGCCTCGACCTGTTTGGTAATACCGTGAGCGCGAATAACCACAAACGAGCCACCGGGTATTTCATCGGGCGTTTCAGCCAGGATCACACCCTGTTCAGCGTATTTTTTGAGCACCTGAGGATTATGGATTATGGGACCCAGAATGTAGATGGGCCGCCCCTCGCCAGCCGCGACAAGCTTGTCGAGCCTCCGAAGCGCAAGATCCACCCCCATGCAAAAACCGGCAGTCTCGGCCAAAACGATTTCCACAGCCATTCTCCTAAAATCGATCAGTTTGAATGGTCCATTCCCATTGCAGGACCTGCTTGGACAACACTGTGACAGGAAATATCTCTTGACTTACCGGGCACAGTTGGGAATAAGAATTCAAACAGTTGTTTAAATTTATCAAGGCGGGACAACTACCGCTACCCATACTTATGAACGAAACACCTGACGTCAACACAAAAGACGCCCTTTTGGCGGCCGCCATCGAAGTTTTTGCAGACAAAGGCTTTGATGCTGCCACCGTGCGTGACATCTGCGGGCGAGCCAAGGCCAACGTTGCCGCGGTAAATTACCATTTCGGCGGCAAGGATGCCCTGTACGTGGCCGTGTTGGAAGAAATTTTCCCCAAAGATGAACTGCCTCAGACTGCCAACAGCACCAATCTTCCTCCCGAAGAAAAGCTTCACAACTATCTTCGCGAGCTGGCGGATGAAATTTATGAACGCGGCAATGGCATGGTTACTCAGCGTTGGGCCATCTTCCTGCGTGAAATGGCCAAGCCGAGTCACAACCTGGACTTCATAGTCCAGCGACAAGTCCAGCCTCGGGCCAATGAACTCAGGAACATCCTGGCGGAAATCCTCGGTCCCGAAACTCCCGATCACGTTCTGGCCTTTTCCAGCTCCAACATATGGGGATTGATGCTCGACCATTTGCTGACCCAGCCCATTCTCGACAGGCTGACGCCGCGCCGCCCCAGCCTGAAAGGCAACATGGACGAATTCGTCGACCATATAGTTAAATTTTCCCTTGGCGGCCTCAATGCCGTGAAAGGAAACACGTAAGGAAGCAGCTTCCGGGTCCACCCTCCCTTGACCGCGACCCGGTTTCCTGCAACCTTCCCCCCAGTGGCGGGGAGAAGCATCCCCGGATGTTTCTCCCCGCCCTGCTAATTTCAGGGGACAACCAAACACATGTACACCAGATTCAACTACCAGCTCATCCTATCGGCCCTGATCACCATCACGGCAGCCCTTTTGTTTACCCATTTACCAGTGTACGCCAAGGCCCCCACGTATCAGTGCCGAGTGGTCGCCGAGTATCCGCACGACCCGCAGACCTCGACTCAGGGACTATTCATCCACGACGGCAAACTCTACGAATCTTCCGGAGGCTACGGGTCATCATTCGTGATAATCGCAGAGCTAGAAACAGGTCGAGCCGTTTCCAAGTTTAAGTATGACAATCGCTATTTTGCCGAAGGCATCGCGAGATACAAGGACAAACTGTTCATCCTGACCTGGCACTCCGGCACCGGATTTATTCACGGACTGGAAGCTCTCGATTACCAGACAAGCTTTGCCTACCGCAGCAACAAAGTAGCAACTGAAGGATGGGGGCTGACCTACGACGGGAACCGCTTCATTCTCAGTTCCGGCGCGGCCCGTTTGGATATCCACAACCCTGAGGATTTCGCCCATACAGGTGAAATCGTAGTCTACGATGGTTCAGAGACCGTCCGTCGACTCAACGAGCTGGAATACGTTGGTGGCAAGATACTCGCCAACATCTGGAAAGCGGATGTAATTGCGGTCATCGATCCGGATTCGGCTCAAGTAACAGGATGGATCGACATCGCCCCGCTCAGAGAGAAGCTTTCGGAAGAATCTGGAGTCGCCAACGGCATTGCCTATGAAGAAGAGACTGGACGTCTGTTCGTCACAGGCAAACACTGGGACAAGTTGTTCGAAATCGAAATCGACACGGTCCTGTGGCGACAACCCATGATGCGCAAAGAGTAGGCTATTCAGCCCTGACGTTTCCCTGCCAGAAGAAATACGCACCCACGGCCATCATGGGCAGGCACAACAGTTGCCCCATAGACAACCAGTTCAAGGCGATGAACCCGAGATGGGCGTCCGGCTCGCGAGCGAACTCTACCATGAAGCGGAAAAAGCCATACCCAAACAGGAAGAGCGCGCCGACGCACCCATCCGGCCTCGGCTTGGAAGAATACCACCACAGAACGATGAACAGAACCATACCTTCCAGTGCGGCTTCATAAAGCTGAGAGGGATGACGCGGCAATCCGTCTGCGGTTGGAAACGGCATTCCCCACGGCAAGTTAGTGTACCGGCCCCATAATTCGGCATTGATAAAATTACCGATGCGCCCAAAGAACAGACCTGGCGGGACCAGCGGGGAAACGAAATCCCCCACTTCTTTGAAGGTCATCCCATTGGCCCGGCCAAAAAGCCAAATGGCAGTCAGCACACCGAGCAAACCACCGTGGAAGGACATTCCTCCCTCCCACACGGCAAACATCTTGAGAGGATTGGCGAGATAATAGTCTGCGTTGTAGAAAAAGACATAGCCCAACCGCCCACCCACAACCACGCCGAGAATGGCCCAGGTTACGAAATCGTCGATATTGGCGACCGTCCATTTATTCCAGGGTTTACTGGCCCGGTAGCGCCCGAGCAACCAGCCGGACAGGATGCCGAAAACATACATCATGCCGTACCAGCGAAGCTCCAGCGGACCTATGGAAATCATAGTCGGGTCGAATTGCGGATAATTGAGCATGGAATTTGTCTCCGTATATATGATGCGTCTTTGTTTTCTCTTGGAATTCGGGTACACTGCCGAACCAGGACACAAGGTGTCCCATTTTTGATAATGACGTCAACCCCGGAACTGGATGAACATGGAAATTCCGCAAGAACTAGATATTCTGGAAATGCCCTTCGAGGGGTTGGCCGCCTACTGGCTGTCCATCAAGAAGATCATGGATGCCAAAAAAGGCCGCGCCATTCTCGACGAAGAGATCGCCCATACCGACGAGCCGTTCATACTGCACCTGCTGGAAACCGTATTCTCCAATCTGGGCCGAAACATGATCCGCAGGCTGGCACGAGTTAAACGAGATGTTCAGATCGACGACTATCGTGTGAAAATCGACCTCATGCGGCTAGCGGTCTTTGCCATCGCTTCGGGCGAAAACCCCCGCAAAACCCTGGTACGCATGGACTCCAAATTCGCACAACCACTCATGACCGAAGAGCGCGCGCTCGATATGGCCACGGCTATGTTCGACGCCATCAAGCCCCAAGGCGTGGACCTCGATACCTTGCTCTCCGTGGATCACAAACTTGTACCTGACAGGCTGCTCGTAAAGCTGCTGTTCTTCGTCATGTACGCCCGCCGTGAAGGCAAACAGAACCTCGATCGATTCATCCCGCATATGGGATCACGTTTCTTCTCCGAGGGCGTGTCGCTGGCCATCGACAATTTTGAAGCCGATTTCCTTGCTCACCACATGGAAGAGATCAGGGACAGAACAATGGTTGAAACCGGGCGCAAAATGGACATGGCACTTGAGATGGCTTTGGCCATTCGCGACAAGCTGGCCTATGATGACATCTTTCGCATCGCCCGGGCGTATATGCCATGACCACACAAGGAACCAAAATGTATAAAAAAATAGCTATATTACTAACTTTGTCTCTGACAATATTCCTACTGACACCCTCGGCCTTTGCGTGGAGATCAGTAAGGACCGGACAAAAGAACTTTGAACGCGCATGGCAGGCCTATACCTATCTGCAGCAGGACAAGGCTGTTGAATATTTCAAAACATCCGCCGACGCATATGCAAAGGCACTGGCCGCCGACCCGCCAAGCAGGACGGCCAGATTCGCTTCGACCTTGGCTATGGCGGGCATATCTTTCTATTACGCAGGCCGCTATGCCGAATGCATCGAGGCCATGGAGACCGCGCACCGCAAGGAAAAGAGGATATGGGAAGCAAACCTCTTCATCGGTCTTTCTCATGCTCGACTGGGTGAGAAAGCAAAAGCCATCGAATCACTGAACGCATACCTCGAGTCGCTACCATCGCAACGAATTCTGTCCAATTCCGTTACAGAACAAATTAAAGACATAGAAGGCGATTCAACCTCCCTGGCTGATGCCGCCGACCATATCGACAAGGCCACAACGTCGCAGTTTGTCGATAATATTAACTTCAACCATTCACCCCGCACCTCCAACCCATCAATTGAACGGTGTAGCGGCACATACTGGTGGCGCAATAACAGGGCGCCATGTGAATCAACTGGATACGGACTTAACTCTGCGTAATCAGGCATAGAAAACCCGGTTCCCGCAGTCTTTTCAAATCGGACTTGACGAACACACGGTAATGTACAAACATTCGCGTACTTCAACAGGGCAAAGCCCTGCAACGACAACTCAAGCAAGCAATGACTACGGATAAAAACAGCATACCAGAACAATACCTTCGCGCCTTTACCAAGGACGACATCAATGACCTGCCGCTTCGTCGCTACGAAGGGGAGATCAGCGTAATCCGTACGGAAAAACAACGCACCCAGGCTCTCAAGGAAATGTCCGGAGAGCAAATACTCGGTTTTGACACCGAGACACGCCCTGTCTTCAAGAAAGGCAAAAAGCCAGGTCCGCCTTCGCTTATCCAGCTTGCCACTGCCGAACGTGTATATGTCATCCAGATCAACATTCTGCCACTGTGCCCAGGTCTCTGCGAGTTGCTTGCAGACAAGAAGATCATCAAGACCGGCGTTGCTGTGCGTGATGACATTATCGGCCTGCAAAGGCTCGCCAAGTTCAAACCCAGCGGCTTTATTGACCTCTCCAATGTCAGCGCAAGCGCCAACATGCAGACCCACGGGCTGCGCAATATGGCCGCCAATCTCCTTGGATTCAGAATTTCAAAATCAGCCCAATGTTCAAACTGGGCCAAGGAAAAACTGAACCAGCAGCAGGTCAACTACGCCGCCACCGACGCCTGGGTCAGCCGGGAGCTTTATCTCGCTCTTGAAGACTTGGGATTAGTTTAACAAAACCCCAAGTCTCAAGGCTCCATAGCCTCACAAGCTAGCCAATTCATCACCTCCACGGCCCCACTATTTATGATCCAGCAAAGCCAGCACGTTTTGCTTGGATACGTATTTTTTATACATATTCAGGATCTCAGCCTATGGAATCAAAAGTTTAGCAACGGCCAATTGACCGCAACAGCCAAGTTTCTGACTACTTGCACGTGTTTTCAACAACGACGGCCATCGCCAAATCTATGTCAACGATATCAACAACTAGCGATCAATATTGAGACCAATCTCTAAAGCCAGCGGTGCACAATGTTCCGGCACGAAGTATGCAAGCATCTGAAAAACCACATGCACCGGAGAGATATCATGCCGCAGGCACAAGCACTTAGTGATAACGATTTAGTCAAGTACGTCATTCAGCTCATCACGGACGGAACTCCCGAAGAATGGAACAAACATTATCGGACCAAGGAATTCCAAAAGATCCTTGGAGAGAAAGCCAAAGATGCCCTCTGTATGGATTTTGACTACAAGGATCGCAAGGTTTTATATCAATGCGTGAATGACAGATTCATTCGCAAGGCGCCAATCGACTATTGCGAGTTCGGCGTTGCCAGTGGCGTAAGTTTCAAAGAATGGATGAAACTGAACCCCGACCCCAATTCACGATTTTTTGGATTCGATTCTTTTCATGGGCTGCCTGAGGATTGGAAAGACGGTGCTCCGGAAGGGGCTTATTCGCAAGGCGGCAAAATCCCTCAGGTCGATGACGAACGAGCAACTTTCATAGACGGACTGTTCCAGGACACGGTAGAATCTTTTGCCAGGGAATTCGCTCCGAAAAACAGGCTCGTGTTACACATGGACGCCGACCTGTACTCTTCAACTCTATTCTGTCTCATGAATTTCAATCCTCACATCCAAAAAGGGACAATAATCCTTTTTGACGAGCTCACTGCGCGCAATTTCACCGATGAATTCGCAGCGTTGCAGGACTATTGCACCGCTTGCTACAGAGACTACAAAATCATTGCGATGCGAAACGATTATGTGAAGCTTGCGATTGAAATAACAAAGTAATTTATCAATATTCGCCTCTAGTATCCGGCACCTTCCTGTCGCGCTTCCTCTGACTGGTGCGTTTCTTTCTATCAAGACGCTTGCGTTTCGCGCTCCTGGGGACTGCCGTCTCCTTGCGCGGAATTACGGGTTTTAGAGCCCATTGCATCAACTCGATGAAACGCTCTATTGCCGAATCCTTGTTGGACTTCTGACTGCGTGATTGTTGCGAACTTACCTGAAGCACGCCGCGGTTATTGATCCTGCGCCGAAGCTTGCCCTTGACCGCCACCTTCTGAAGCTGAGTAAGGCTTGACGTCTTGTCTACATTGAACAGGAGAGTCACCCGCGAGTCTGTCGTATTGACATGCTGGCCGCCCGGCCCTGAACTGCGGCTGGTAATGAAACGTATCTCGTCATCTGGGATGGAAATTCTGTTCGTGATCTTCAACATGACGGCAACCTGCCATGTCCGGTCCCGTATCGCAACTCCATACTCATTGACACGAGCCGCGCTTTAAGTAGAATCCGGCTCACCAAATCAATTACCGAGGATAATATCATGACCAAAGCCTGCCCCTGCGGTTCCGGCAAGGAACACGCCAAGTGCTGCACCCCCTATATTTCCGGCAAAAAGCCTGCACCCACAGCCGAAGCGCTCATGCGCTCCCGCTATTCCGCCTATGTATTCAAGGAAATCGACTACCTGAGTGAAACTCTGGCTCCCGAAGCCATGGAAGGCCATGACGACAAGTCCGTGCGCGAATGGGCAGAGTCCGCCGAATGGCTGGGCCTCGAAATCCACGACACCTGGGCTGGCGGCAAAGATGATGACTCCGGCATTGTAGAGTTTTCCGCAAACTACGCTATCGATGGCGAAGCGCAGACTCACCGCGAACGCAGCCAGTTCAAGCGCATCGACGGCAACTGGCGTTATCTCGACGGCGACATGGTTTCTCCTCCGCCCATCAAAAAAGAGCCCAAGGTCGGTCGCAATGAGCCCTGTCCTTGCGGGTCCGGTAAAAAATACAAGAAGTGCTGCGGACGATAGCCCCGGCTCAAATCAAGTCTCATAAACAAAAAAAGCTGTGTATAATACACAGCTTTTTTTGTTTTGTGGGGTAATGGCTCTTTTAAGAGATATAAAGAATCGGCTCGACTATTTGCACATCTTCTTCAGGGCCTTCTTCATACCGCCCTTATCGATCCCTATCATAGAGCGCAGTTCCTTTTGTGTCCCATGTTCAATAAATTTATCGGGGAGGCCCAGGCACTTCACAGTCTTGCCCTGAAGTGCATCAGCTTCATTAAACAATTCCAGTACGGCGGAACCAAAACCACCCGCCAAGGCATTCTCTTCGACTAACAGGATTTTATCGAACTTTCCTGCCAATTCGAGAAGCTGCTTCTTGGGCAACGGTTTGACAAACCGGGTGTTGAAGACCGCCACGTCGAGACCCGACTTCTCCAGCTCCATGGCCGCTTCCACCGCCGGATAAACACGAGAACCGATCGTGATGACGACAGCGTCCTTACCGTCACGCATCATCTCCCCCTTGCCTATGGCAAGTTTGCGAGGAGTCTTGGAAACCTTGGCTCCGACGCCAGTACCGCGCGGATAACGCATGGCACACGGGCCGTCATGGGCAAAGGCGGTCGCCATCATCTGAGCAAGTTCAGCTTCGTCTTTTGGAGCCATGAACACGAGATTTGGGACATGGCGCAGGAAGCTCAGATCGAAGGCCCCATGATGAGTTGCCCCGTCTTCGCCGACCAGGCCGCCGCGATCAAGAAAGAAATTCACGTTCAGGTTCTGCAGGCATACATCATGAACAATCTGGTCGTAAGCGCGCTGCATAAAGGTGGAGTAGATGGCCACGGCAGGCTTGTAGCCCTGTGTGGCAAGGCCGGCAGCAAAGGTCACGGCATGCTGCTCGCAGATACCGACGTCCACAAACCGCTCAGGGAATTTTTTACGGAAGCACTCGGTACCGGTACCCTCGGGCATGGCGGCAGTGATGGCCATGATCTTGTCGTCCCGCTCGGCCAGATTGCAGAGCGTGGAACCGAAAATTGAGGTGTATGAAGGCAGGCCGGTGCCGGAGAATTTACGGGCCAGGCCGGTCTCCGGAATAAATTTACCCACGCCATGGAAATGTGTCGGATCGGACTCGGCAGGCTCGTAACCCTTGCCTTTTGTGGTCATCACATGAACCAGTGCGGGCTTGTCGAGCTTCTTGATTTCCTCGAAGACCTTGACCATCTGAGCCGTGTTATGACCGTCGATGGGACCTACATAGGTAAAATGAAAGGCTTCGAACAGAATGCCGGGAGTAAAAAAGCTCTTAACCGAATCGCCGTATCGCTTGGCATATCCGGCCAGATCGTCACCTATTTTGGGTACGTTGCCGAGCAACCCTTCAACGTCGGATTTGAGTCTCTGCAAGAACGGCGTGGTCATCTTGCGGCTCAGGAACTGTGAAATCGCGCCCACGTTCTTTGAGATGGACATCTCGTTGTCGTTAAGAACAACCACCATCTTGCGACCAAGGTCGCCAGCCTGATTGAGGCCCTCGAAAGCCAACCCTGCGGTCAGCGAACCGTCGCCAATAACGGCTATGACATCGTTGTCCTCACCCTTGAGGTCACGGGCCATGGCCATACCCAGTGCAGCGGAAATGGACGTGGAAGAATGGCCCACGCCGAAGTGATCATATTTGGATTCGGCCATGCGCGGAAAGCCGCTGATGCCGTTTTTTTGCCTGAGGGTCTCGAAATTGGCGACACGCCCGGTCAGCAATTTGTGCGCGTAAGCCTGATGTCCCACGTCCCAGACAAGTTTGTCCTCTTCGAGGTTGTACGCCTTGAACAGGGCCAGAGTCAGCTCTACGACGCCCAGAGATGGCGCGAGATGACCACCATGTCCGGATACCTGGCTGATGATTGTATCGCGAAGTTCCTGAGCTAAAACACCAAGTTGCTCGTCATTGAGTTTCTTGACATCGCCAGGCTTCCGTATTTCGGAAAGTATTGTTGTCTTCATTGGGTCTTTAATCATAGGGCGGTCACATTATGCCAATCAGTAAACCCTGTCCACTATGTATCTGGCAAGCTCAGTCAGGAAATCCTGCTCTGCACCAGAGTATGCAGACAACCGCTGAACAGCTCCATCAATGTACTCGCTCGCCAGGGTTTTACTCTTCTCCAGACCGATAAGCGACGGGTAGGTGGACTTGCCCATTTCCTCATCGCTGCCTGCCGGTTTGCCCAGCGTCTCGGTGTCGCTGATGACATCAAGTACGTCGTCCACGATCTGGAAAGCGACGCCGATGGCCTTGCCGAACTCGCGGGCATTGTCGATGTCGCCTTCATCTGCGCCGGACAGAATCGCCCCGCACTCACAGGCGGCGGTGATCAACGCGCCGGTCTTCATGGCGTGCATCTCGCGAAGTTCCTCAAGCGGAACATCTTCACGCCCGGTAAATTCCATATCCACGGTCTGGCCGCCGACCATACCACCCGCACCGGAAGCCTGAGCCAGCACATAAATGGCCCGAAGCACACGATCCGCAGGCAATCCCTTGACGATGGAAGCCGCACTCATCAACCCGAAGGCCTCAGTGAGAAGTCCGTCGCCCGCCAGAATGGCCGTGGCCTCGTCGAATTGTTTGTGATTGGAAGGTTTGCCGCGCCGCAGATCGTCGTCGTCCATTGCCGGAAGATCATCATGGATCAGCGAATAGGTGTGGATGCACTCCAGACTGGCCGCAAAAGGCATGACCTTGTCCATGTCCCCACCCAACATCTGCGCCCATGAAAGCGTCAGCACGGGCCGTAGTCGTTTGCCGCCGGCCAACAGAGAGTAGTCCATAGCCGCGAGAAGCCGATTCGGAACGCCTTTGTCTTTCAGGCATCCCTCAAGAAATTTTTCCACATCCCCGGCGCGAACGGCCAGCTTGTCCTTAATCGTCATCCGCGTCTCCCGCACCGAGGGCTTCCAGAGCATCAAACTCCTTCAGCAGCCCTTCACTGACGACCTTCACCTCATGCCGAGCACTCTCAAGCTGCTTGCCGCATGCCTTGGCGAGTTTCAGCCCTTCCTTATACAGGGAAACACCCTCTTCAAGAGGCAGGTCGCCGCGCTCAAGGCCTTCGACTATTTCTTTCAATCTTGCGAGTCTGTCTTCAAATGTATTTTTTGCCACAGGATGCCTCCAACGGCTCTTTAATTAATCAATAATCTTCTATTTCAACATCTTATCAACATCGTTCAAGAATAAAGGCTCCGGATCTACCAGCTTTCCGAGTACCGAGACCGAAAAGTGAAGATGCGGCCCTGTAGCGCGCCCGGTCATGCCGGACAGGCCGATGGCCTGACCACGCTGGACCTTATCTCCCTCTTTTACGATGGGCTTCGAGAGATGGAAATACATGGAGACAACGCCGTTGCCGTGGTCGATGTAAACGGACTCGCCAGCGTAGTAATGATCACCTACGAGGATGACCACGCCATCAGCCGTGGCCTTGACCGGATTACCCATGGGGGAACGAAGGTCCTGACCGCGATGCGGATTCTTGGGCTTGCCGTTGAGGAACCGCTGCAAGCCGTACAAACTGGTGATTTTTCCTGAAACAGGTCTCTCGAAAGGCAGTCGCCAGTTGCGCTGGGGGGTAACCGTGTTCTTGGCCGCAGTTGTCTGCTTGCGCTCAGCCCCGATGCGCTCATAGGTCTCGGCAGGCGGGGTGACCATCTTCTTGGGCAGGGTCAGGTCCTGACGCGGATAATCCACCGGGGCGATCTGCACCATGCGTCTGAGCGTGTTCTCCTTGCCGTCGATGGAGGCGATAACGGAAAGCTCTTCCTTGCCCGGCTTGGCATTCAGCACATCAGTGCCGAGCATTGCCAAAGCTACATGGCGGTTGTTCCAGACCGAAATGGACGGCACAACTTCCTTGCCCTGCCAATGGATGGACACGGAATCAAGGGGCTGATCCGAGGTCAGGCGAATGAGGAACGGCTGCCCGACACCCACACGGCCCGGAGCGGCCAGATTGAGTGCTGAACCGGTGGACGGCACAACGGCAGCCGCGGCCTCTGCGGCCTGAGCTTCGCCCGGCATGACGAACCCGATATCGTCGCCATCTTCAAGCCCGAAATCCTGAGCAGTCACGGAAACGGGAATGAGCGGCAGAGTCAGCGCAGTCACCAAAAATATGAACAAGAGAATCCGTTTCATCGAAACACCTATTGGTCTGTAGTTTTCTTATCAGCAACAATGGCCGCTACGCGACCGTCTCGCACTCTAATATCAAGAGCATCGCCCGGAGTCACCCCTTTAGGATCACGTAGGAATTCGCCTGTACGCTCAATGCGAACCAGCGAATAGCCACGCTCCAGCGGAGCCTCGGGGTCAAGCCCATGCAATGCCGTGGACAGCAATTCAAGATCGTGCGCCTTGGAATCTCCAAGCCGACGCGCTCCCTGTTCCATCCGATGCGCCAGGGACATGACATCCGAACCAAGCCCGTCCAGGCTCTCCGGCCCGAACGCGCGATCCAGTCGCCCGACATACCGAGTCGCCTCGGACGCGCAATCGAAATAATGATCCTGACCCGCACCATCGAGACGTGCGAGCAGGGATAAAAAATTATCTTCCACACGTTCCAGCTTACGTTCCGGCGACAACCAGATCAACGCCTTGCGCAGGTGCTCGAAGCCAGCACCCTTACCAACCAGCCAGTTTGTATACGCCCGACCCATCGTCATGTCGAGGTCGTCGACTTTCTGCGCCAGAGTCTCGCGCCGGGGCCACAGCTCCTGCGCCGCATGACTCGGTGTGGCCACACGTTTATCGGCCACGAAATCCGCTATACTGACGTCCGGCTCATGCCCTACACCACTGACCACAGGCACCCGCGCCCGGTAAATGGCGTCAGCCACAGGTTCGGTATTGAACGCCCACAAATCTTCCAGCGATCCGCCACCACGAATCAGCACCGCCACCTCGGCCCAGTCGTCCGCGTCCGCCTGATCGAGGGCCGCAGCTATTTGTTCCGGGGCGCGGTCGCCCTGCACCAAGGATGGGTAGATACGAATCTCCGAACCCGTGCCGCGCGTATTGGCGATACGCAAAAAGTCCCGAATAGCCGCGCCCGATTCCGAGGTGATCACCGCCACTCGTTTCGGATCGCTGGGCAACGCCAGTTTGCGGTCCTCGTCAAAATATCCCTTTTCGGCCAGTTTCTTCTTCAAAGCTTCAAAAGCAATGGCCAGATCACCTACGCCCTGATCCTGCACCAGCTCTGCTATCAGCTGATACTGCCCGCGCGGTTCATAGACATTGAGGCGACCAGCGCACAGCACTTCCATACCGTCCTCGATCCCGCTGCCAGTCAGGGCCGTCGCACCTTGCTCTTCCTCGACTTCACCGGTCAACGGGTTGATCCTGTCCTCGCCGCTCTTCACGGATTCCGCAGACATCTGAGAACCCTTGAACCAGACGATGCTCAGTTGCGCATCCCCGTCAGTCAGCGAAAAATACACATGTCCGCTCGCAGGCCGGGCCAGGTTCGAAACCTGCCCCCGGACCCAGACAAACGGGAATTCCGCCTCCAGCAAGTTCTTTACTGAGCGGGTAAGTTCACTGACGGTCAGGATGTTGGACAAAGAGTGCCTCCGGCGGCCAGAGAACCTTTTGAAAAAGGTTCTCTGGACTCTCCAAAACTTTTTAGCTGCGCTTCGCGCGGTTGTATCACAAAGCTATTCTGATGCCACGGCCAATCCGGCTCCGATCATGATCGTTCCCGCACTTCGGTTGGCGACCTTCCAGACCTTTGTTGACCGCACCGCATCTCTTCCTCGGGCCGCCAGCCATGAATAGCCAACAGGCACGACAAAAACGATGGGCATCATGATTCCGACGACAAGAGAAATATCCGAACCGGTCAGTTCCGGCATGTTCACGAAGCCGGGGAGGAAGCCGCAGTAGAAGGCGATGGCCTTGGGGTTGCCCAGCGTTACGCAGAGTCCTGCGAGGAAGCTGCGGCCGCTTTTGGTCGGCAGCGGGCAAGAGGTTTCCTGCTCGGTCGGCGGCTTGGCGAGCCAGCATTTTATGCCCATGTATATGAGGTAGGCCGCGCCCGCCCATTTGAGGACAGCGAACCACGGACCGACCTGGGATGCCACCCAGCCCATGCCGAACAGGGCCGTGAGCAGGTAGATCAGGTCGCCGCAGACCAGACCTCCGGCAAAGCCAACTCCGGCCTTGAAACCGCGGGCCAGTGACTGCGCGATCACGGCAGACACTCCCGGTCCGGGGATGCAGGCAAACACGAATGTGGCAAGTGCCAATGCGATAATACTTTCAATGGTCATGACTCTCTCCAATCAACACAACATCCAGCCATGGGCAACGTACCACTACGTCGCCCGACGACACAACCGCAAACACCAGCCAAAAAAAACCCGGTGCGGATAGTTCCGCACCGGGTTAATTACCGAATATATGCGGGACCTAATCCAATTTGAGACCCCAATTATTCCAGATTTCCTTACGCCATGCAGTGAATGCCTCGGCGAAACCTTCAAGAGGAAGCTCGATCTTCTCGCCGGACTTGCGATCCTTGGCTTCGATGATGCCGTTCTTGAGGCCTTTGCCGCCAAGTACGAGCTGCATGGGATATCCGATCAGGTCAGCGTCGGCGAATTTTGCGCCGGGACGTTCCTTGCGGTCATCGTAAGCAACTTCGACACCGAGCTTGGAGATCGTGTCGTACAACTCCTCAGCCTTGTCAGCCACATCCTGGGCCTTACCGGCCAGGGACAGAAGCGCGACCTCGAAAGGTGCGATGGAAGGCGGGAAAATACAGCCGTTATCGTCGTGATTCTGCTCGATGGCAGAGGCAACAATACGGGACACGCCGATTCCGTAACACCCCATGACCATGTGCTTTTTCTTGCCGTTTTCATCGAGGAAAGTGGCTTCCATGGACTCGGAATATTTGGTGCCGAGCTTGAAGACGTGACCGACTTCGATGCCTTTTTTGAACTCGATGGGTTCGCCGCACTCCGGGCAGGGATCGGTGGCTTCAATGACACGCAGGTCGTCGAATTTCTCGATCTTGCAATCACGGCCAAGAGAAAGATGACGAACATGCTTATCGCCCTTGTTGGCTCCGGCCACCCAGTCGGTGGCGGTGCAGAGTTCGTTATCGGCGTAGATCGGAACGTCCTCGGGCAGTCCGGCAGGACCGGCAAAACCGACAGGCGCGCCGGTCAGTTCCTTGACCGTGGCTTCGTCGGCCATTTCGATTTCGTTACCGCCAACGATATTGCGCAGCTTGATATCGTTGAGTTCGCGGTCGCCGCGCACAAGGGCTGCCACCGGGTTACCGTCCACAACGAGAATGAGAGTCTTGACGAGATTCTTGGCACTGATTCCGAGGTATTCGCAGACCTCTTCGACAGTATGTTTGCCGGGAGTATCGATTTCTTCGAGAGCGGGCAGCATCTGCTCGTCGCAATGGCAGACACCCTCTGGCAAGGAGACCTTGGCCTTTTCGAGGTTCGCACCAAACTCGCAGGATTTGCAGGAGGCGATAGTGTCTTCGCCGGTGTCGGCCAGAACCATGAACTCGTGAGAGAAATCGCCGCCGATGGCACCGGAATCAGCCTGAACAGGCTTGAAGACCAGCCCGATACGGGAGAAAGCAGCCTTGTAAGCCTCGAACATCTCCCAGTAAGATTTCTCTGCGCCTTCCTCGTCCTTATCAAAGGAATAGGCATCCTTCATGATGAATTCACGACCGCGCATGAGGCCGAAGCGGGGGCGAATTTCGTCGCGGAATTTATTCTGAATCTGGTACAGATTGATCGGAAGCTGCTTGTAGGAACCAACCTCGCCGCGCACGAGATCGGTGATGACTTCCTCGTGTGTGGGTCCGAGGCAGTAGTCGCGACCGTGACGGTCTTTTACGCGCAGGAGTTCCTTGCCGTAGAAATCCCAACGACCGGTCTCAACCCAGAGATCGGCGGGCTGGACCATGGGCATGGATACTTCCATGGCACCGGCGCGGTCCATTTCCTCACGCACGATCTTGGCAACCTTGTTGATGGAGCGCAGGCCGAGCGGCAGGTAATTGTAGATGCCGCTGGTGAGCTTGCGGATCATGCCCGCGCGCATCAGCAGTTTGTGGGACATGACCTCAGCATCGGCCGGATCTTCCTTGAGTGTGGGAATGTAGTATCTGGAAAGACGCATTTATTCAGATCTCCTTTCGCGTAAAAACGCTTCAATTTCTTTCATGAATTCGGGCAGCAGGTTCGCGTCGCCCTTGACCTTGCGAATAACCTCGCCCTTTCGGAATATGATACCCAGGCCGCGCCCACCAGCGATGCCTATATCGGCCTCGCGGGCTTCGCCCGGACCGTTAACCACGCAGCCCATGACGGCCACGGTGAATACTTCCTTTACCCCGCGCAGGGCTTCCTCCACCTGCTCGGCCAACTCGATGAGACCGATCTCGGTGCGCCCGCACGTCGGGCAGGAGATGATCTCCGGGCCGCGTTCACGTAAACCAAGGGAACGCAGGATCTCGTAAGCCACGCCAATCTCTGCCACGGGATCGTGGGTGAGCGAAACTCGCAGGGTGTCGCCGATGCCCTCCCAGAGCAGGATGCCAAGACCGACAGCGGACTTGACCGCGCCGCGCACAAGGGTTCCGGCCTCGGTAATACCGATGTGCAGCGGATAGTCGACTTTCTCGGACATGAGCCTGTAGGCGGCCACGGTGTTCAGGACCGATGAGGTCTTGAGCGAAATCTTGATATCGTTGAAGCCTCGTTTCTCCAGCATGGCGATATGGCGCAGGCCGGACTCGACCATGGCTTCGGGAGTGGGACCGCCGAACTTCTTGAGCAGGTCCTTTTCCAGCGACCCGCCGTTGACACCGATACGGATGGGCGCACCGTGTTCCATGGCAGCACGAACCACTGTGTCTACCTTGGACTCGTCGCCGATGTTTCCGGGGTTGATGCGTAGTCCGTCAATCCCTGCATCCAGGGCGGCCAGGGCCAGCCTGTGATCGAAATGAATGTCAGCGATGAGCGGAACGGGGGATTGCTCGCGGATGGCTTTGAGCGCAGCGGCGGCCTTGTCATCAGGCACTGCAAGACGCACGATCTCGCAACCGGCCTCGGCCAATTGGTTGATCTGCATGACCGTGCTCAGCACGTCACGGGTGTCGGCATTGCACATGGACTGCACACGAACCGGGTTATCCCCGCCGATGCCCACATTGCCGACATTTACAGCTTTCGTTTGTTTCCGTTCCATAGGGACTGGGACACTACTCAATTTCCCCCCGCAAGCCAAGTGGTGCAATTGCGACTCCCCGATCCGGGATTATAATCCTCCACCCTGCCCAAAGGATGTATACAATTTGATAGGTCCCATTTTGTTGGGCTGGCACTCAAACGACATCCGGGGAGGTTGTCATGCACCTTAACATCCGCGCAAAAATTATCTTGTCATTCACGGTATCGCTCATACTTTTATGCGCCGCCATCCTGGCCGTCGGTCTCACCGCGACCTATAATGACTCGCTCGACTACAGCAAGACTTCGGCCGCAGGACAGTTGGAGCACATAGATGGGACGATCTCCATGTATATGAAGGAAGCCCTCAACAACACGGTCATGATGGCCGAAGACCCCCGTGTTCGCCGAGTGGATGAGATACTGACCTCTTATGTCGACAAAACCGGTGACGAAATCGACGTAGCTCCTTGGCCTGAAGACGTTCTTGGCCAGGAAATTCGCGGCTTCTACCAAATGATCTTGCGATCACACAAAAGCTATAAGGATTGCTACATCGGCACCAGCAAGGGCGCGTTCATCATCGGAGGCAACGACCCCCTGCCTGGTGGGTATAATCCGACAAAACGCCCATGGTACAAGGAAGCCGTCGCCGACCCAGGCAAGGCAATCATCTCCAAGGCATACGTGTCAACTACAGGTGAGGCCATGATCAGCACAGCCAAGGCTGTACAGGAAGGAAGCACTGTTTTCGGAGTTGCGGCAATGGACATATCTCTGGGGCAGCTCACCAAACTCATCGAACAGATCAAGCTTGGTGAAACAGGCTATGTCATGTTGGTTCAGGACGACGGCGTCATTATCGCCGACCCGAAAAACCCGAGTAACAATTTCAAGAACATTAACGAACTGAGCGACAAGGCGTATGGCGACATCTTCGCCCTCACCAGCGGAGACACCGAAGGAATTCTCGGCGATGTCGAATACATGGCCATTGTCCATACGTCTCCCCAACTCAAATGGAAGTTCATCGCACTTATCGAGTACTCCGAAATCATGGCGCCCGTCTGGTCCAACGCCATCACCTCCATCGTCCTCTCGCTCATCGCGCTCGTCATCATCGCTGTAGGCATATGGCTCTACATGAACAGTCTCATTATCAACCCACTGGTCGAAGTCGTCGATGTCCTCAAGCGGGCATCTGGCGGCGACTACACTACGCGCGTCAAAGTCGACCGCGACGACTCCATCGGCGATATCCTCACTGCACTCAACACCATGTCTGACAAACTGACCGAGGTTGTTGGTCAGGTAATCGACGGCAGCTCGCACGTTTCGTCAGGGAGTGAGGAGCTTTCCGGCACGTCGCAAGCCCTCTCCCAAGGCGCGACACAACAAGCGTCCGCCTTGGAGGAAGTCTCCTCCTCCATGGAAGAGATGGCGGCCAATATCCGCGCCAATGCTGAAAACTCCCAAACGACGGAGGGCATCGCCACCAAGGCGGCTGGCAATGCACAGACCGGCGGGACTGCAGTGGCCGAGACGGTCACTGCCATGCAGGAAATCGCAGAGAAAATATCCATCATCGAGGAAATCGCACGGCAAACGAACCTGCTGGCGTTGAACGCAGCCATCGAAGCGGCCCGTGCGGGCGAGCACGGCAAGGGATTCGCCGTTGTCGCAGCAGAAGTGCGCAAGCTGGCTGAACGAAGCGGCACAGCTGCAGCCGAGATCAGCGAACTGTCATCTTCCAGCGTGGAAGTCGCCATCAAGGCGGGCGGCCTACTCAATGAAATGGTACCGGATATCCAAAAAACAGCCGAACTTATTCAGGAAATAACACAGGCAAGCAACGAACAAAACTCCGGGGCCGAGCAGATCAACGCCGCCTTGCAACAACTCGATCACGTGGTCCAGCAAAACGCTGCGGCATCAGAGGAGATGGCGTCCACGTCAACCGACCTGGCGCAGCAGGCCCACGGGTTGCAGCAGATCATCTCGTTCTTCAAGGTCCGGCAAAGCCAAAGCATGCGCTCCCCCCGGACTTCCGTCACAGTCACCAATGCTCAACCTGCCAAGACCTTGCCCTCGGCTGCAGCCGGTGTCGCCCTGAACATGGAAGAACCGGGAGATGAAGGATTTGAACGTTTCTAACAGAACATACAATGTTATAATTCTGGCAACAGCCCTGACGCTTTTTCTAGCGGTCGGGGCTGCTGCTTTTGATTATTCAGATGTATCTTCTGCTCCGCTGAGCGTCATACAGTGCATGGGTAACAAGCTAGACAGCGAGACCATGAAGTTCGTTTTGACAGACAAACGTCCTTCAGATCGTGACACGCGAAAAAGCATAAAAGAGGCTTACGAAACCTGTATCAATGATATCGACATAGAAGACCATGAAAAGGACACGGTATACAACGGTCCCCTCTTCGACGCCATGAGCCAGATCGACGAGACCGTAAAGATGAGACAAGCCATTGAGGGCGTTCGCAAGGCCGGAGTGAGCAAGATCGCCCTGTTCGCACGCAGCCGCAAGAAGCTGCACCAGAACGAACAGGCCGTGCTTGATCTGGCCAAGAAAATTCCCGACCTGATCGTGCTCGGCGCGCCCAAATACTTCCAACTCTCAGGAGACCTGCCTGATGCATTCATTCAAGCCACTGTAGAAGGCATCAAAAAGCACAACTACCGGTTTATCGGTGAGATTCTCTACACTCACGGGGACAAAAAATCCGGCAAACAATACTCAAGTGGAGAGCGCTACGTAGACCCGTCCAAACCAGGTACGGCAAAACTGCTCAAGGCCATTGCACCGTTGAACATCCCGGTGATGGTCCATTGGGAAGCATACGCCCCGGAACGCGATTTCCCACTATTTCATACGCTCTACTCGGCCTGGCCAGATCAGATATTCATGCTGCCGCACATGGGGTTCGCTTCAGCGGCCCAGATCAATGACTTCATGGGGAAACACCCGAACTTTTATGCTCTGACTTCCAAAAAGGAGCGGTTCATGGGCAATTTCTCCGACCCGGACAAGCGGGACAAGATAGGCGCATCCATGCTGGAGGGGAACACATTGCGACCGGAGTGGAAAAAGCTGCTCATCAAATATCAAGACCGCATCCTGTTTGCCACGGACCCGCACATGAAGAAGCTATGGCAATATTACGGTGAAATCGTTGACAGACAACGGCTTATTCTTGGCCAGTTGCCACCAGATGTAGCAGAGAAGATCGCCTATAAAAACGCAGAAAAGATATACGGCGTCCGGCTCAATCAATAGAAAAGAGCCCCGATCCTTGCGGACCGGGGCTTTCTATATGCCTAGCTAGTACTTCTAAGACTACTTCTTGTCTGCTTTCTTTTTGGGAGCGGCTTTTTTCTTGGCAGCAGGCTTTTTCTCAGCCTTTTCTGCGGGAGCGGCTTCCTTTTTGGCGGCAGCTTTTTTCTTGGGCTTGGGCGGGGTTCCCTGCTCAATCCAAGTGATCTTTTCTGTCATGGGGGCGCGATGAACGTCCTTCATGCTCAGGCATTTGGTCGGGCAGACATCAACACAGACGCCGCAGTAGACGCATGCGTGAGGATCGCACTGCCAGGTGCCTTTGGTTTTGTCGACTTCAATGCACTGACAGGGGCACTTGCGGGAGCACATGCCACAGAAGATGCAATCGTCGACGGCTATCTGCAATTCGCCGCGGTAGTTCGGGAACGGCTCGCGAACGACGAACGGGTACTGACGAGTGGCCGGCTTCTTGAGCAGGTTCTTGATAACTGTAGGTGTAAACAGCATGTCAGTTTCTCCTTAGCGTTCGGTGCAGCTGATGCACGGGTCGATTGCAAGGACGATAACCGGCACGTCAGCCAATTCGCAGCCGGGCAGCGTTGCCAGCAGCGGCGGAATGTTGGCGAACGTGGGCGTCCGGATGCGCAGGCGATCCAGATGCTTGGTTCCATTACCCTTGATGTAGTACATGCACTCGCCACGGGGCTGTTCCACGCGCATGAAGACTTCGCCTTCAGGCGGGTTGCCCTTGACCTTGGTAGCCAGCTCGCCCTCGGGCAGCTTGCTGATGGCCTGGCGAACCAGATCTATGGACTGCACACATTCGCGGAAGCGGACTGCGGAACGTGCCCAGCAGTCACCAGCGGTCTCGACGATCGGCTCGAAGTCGATCTCGGAGTAACCGCCATAACCGAGCATGCGCATGTCCTGAGCGACACCGGAACCACGCAGCATGGGGCCAGCGGCGCCCAGCTCGTATGCCTGGTCCTTGGTCAGAACGCCGACACCAACGGTGCGGTGCTTGACGGAGTAGTCATTCATGATGGTGTCCTGCATTTCCTTGACCTCTTTCTCCACGATGTCGATCTCGCTGAGAATCCAGCGAATCTGGTCGGGAGACAGGTCGGCGCGGACGCCACCGATAACGTTCACGGACACGATGACGCGGCTACCGGTGGTGGCCTCGTTGATGTCCATGATGCGCTCGCGGACTTTCCAGAACTGCATAAACAGGGACTCGAAACCGAATGCATCGGCGAAGAGACCAAGCCACAGCAGGTGGGAGTGAACGCGGTGAAGCTCAGACCAGATGACGCGCAGCATTTCGGCGCGCTTGGGAACTTCAACTTCCATGAGTTCCTCGACAGCCTGCGAGTAGCAGACGGCGTGGATCATGGAGCAGATGCCGCAGACGCGCTCACAGACCATGATCATCTGATGGTAGTCGCGAATTTCGGCCAGCTTTTCCAGACCACGGTGAACGTAGCCCAGAGCCGGGATGGCCTCTTTGACGATCTCGTCTTCAACCTTGAGGGTCAGGTGGACCGGCTCAGGGAGGACGGGATGCTGAGGACCGAAGGGAATTACGGTAGTAGCCATTTCAGCCCCCTATTTTTTTGGCGCGATCTTGACGTTGGACACCAGGGGTACCTGGGTGACCTCGGGGTCAAGAAGGAGCGTACGGTTAAAGTCGAGGACCAGGCCGTCGAATTCGACGTTCCACTGGTCACGGATTTCATTCTCCACCAACAGAGCGGCGAAATAAACGCCGGAGACGCTGGGAATGGGTTTGTCCATATCCGCAACGAGTCTCAGGTGGGTGACTTCCAGATCCTTATCAAAATGGTACAGGATGCCTAATTTGCCCTCGGCCTCAGCGTAGGTCGAGTATGTGATCAGGCGCTGACCATCATTCTTCATATTCATGACTTCACCGACAACTGTGTCGATGGTCACGCTTATTTCTTTACCTTTCATGTATCACCTCTTGCGGAGCGCCTAGTCGGCGTCTTCCACTTTTTGAGCGAACTTGCCAAGACCGGCGACAACGCCGTCGATGATGGCTTCTGGCTTGGCCGGACAGCCGGGGACGTAAACGTCAACCGGAATGACCTTATCAATACCGCCGACTACGTTGTAGCAGTCCTTGAACACACCACCAGTATTGCCGCATGCGCCGATGGCGATGACAGCTTTGGGCTCAGGCATCTGATCATAGATGTTCTTGAGCACCTTTTTATTACGGTGGTTGACGGTACCGGTAACCAGCAGCACGTCAGCGTGCTTGGGGTTACCGACGTTGATGACGCCGAAACGCTCCACGTCGTAGAGCGGGGTCAGGCAAGCCAGGACCTCGATATCGCAGCCGTTACAGCTACCGCAGTCAAAGTGCATGATCCACGGAGACTTGGCGCGAGATTTCTTGATGAATGATCCAAACATAACTTACCCCGCGTACAGCCAGATGAGGTTAACAACAGACATGCCCATGCCGATCAGCCAGACACGCTTGAGCATCCAGCGCCAGGTCATGCGAGCCATGGTGTTGTCCACCAGGATCTCCAGCATGTAGGTGACGACCAGAAGGACTGCCATCCAGGCCACGTTGGTGTGCCAGAAGAGAGCACAGAGTCCGAGAACCAGAATGGTCTCGTACCAGTGAGCGATCTCGACCAGAGCCAGGTAGGGGCCGGAGTACTCGGTGAGCACACCCTTGACCAATTCCTGATGACCGTGGTGGGAGGTGGAGAAGTCGAACGGTGACTTGCGCAGCTTGATGGTCAGGGCGTAGCCCAGAGCCAGGTAGAGCAGCGGCATTTTGGCCAGCAGCGGCATATCCTGGGCCCAGATGGCTTCGATGGAGAAGCTGCCTGTGACCATGTAGATACCGACGAAGACCAGGATCAGGACCGGCTCGTAAGCCAGGATCTGCATCAGTTCGCGCTGTGCACCTACATGAGAGTAGGGAGACTTACCGGCCATTGCGCCCATAACCAGGAACACGGCACCGATAGCCTGCACGAAGAAGATGAGCAGAAGGTCGCCCTGAGCAAAGAACAACGCGACCGAAACGGCGGCGGCGATCATGTACACCCAGGCGCAGAGGATCTGCCACTGGTTGACGACCATCTTTTCCTTACCGAACAGCTTGGCCACATCGTAGAAGGCCTGCATGATCGGAGGACCCTGACGGGACTGGAACCACGCGGTGACGCGACGATCCAGACCGGCGATCAGACCACCGAGCAGAGGACCGGCAACAAGGCCGATGATAACGAGAATGAGAGTATCCATTAAAGCGCCCCTCCCAGCATAAGGACGATCAAGGCGATCGCCAGAAGGTTGAAGATAGGCGTCAATTTGCCTTCAGCGAACAGCTCGCCCAGGTACATGTTGTTGGCAACAAACGGAACCGGGCCGTTCATGGGACCGATATAGGTTCCGTCTTCTTCAGCATTCGCACCAGCCAGATAGGGAGGCGCGATCTTTGCCTTGCGGAAGCCGGATGCGGCCTTGATGGCGAACAGCAGACCCAGACCCAGGGCGATGAACAACGGCACAACGGCGAAAGAGCCGGTGGCGGAATTCAGGGAGCCAAGGCTCATGGTGAACGGTGCTGCGCCGACCCAGGGAGCCAGCAGGGAGTTGTAGAACCACGGAGCAGCCACGGACAGAACGACTGCACCGAGGCACAGTACGGTCAGCGGCAGGCGAATCAGAGCGGCCTGCTTTTCGGCAGGTGCGCCTTCTTCGCGGGTTGCCATCAGGGAACCGCCCCAGCGGGCCCAGTACACGACGGTCAGGGCAGAGCCCAGAGCCAGCATGGTGATGACGACAACGTTGGTGCTCGCACCAGCCTCGATAGCCATCCACTTGCCCAACAGGACGCCGAAAGGCGGCAGGAGCATGGTCAGGATACCGATGATGGTGATGGTCGCGGTACGGGGGAACTTGGCGTACAAGCCGCGCATGTCCTCGATGTCGCGAGAGCCGATTGCCTGCTCGATGGTGCCGACGCACAGGAAGAGCAAGGACTTGGAGATGGCGTGGAAGACGATCAGCATGACGGCGGCGGTCAGTGCCAGCGGGGTGTTGATGCCCGCACAGCAGATGATCAGGCCGAGGTTGGAGACCGTGGAGTACGCCAGGATTTTCTTACCGTTGGACTGACCGATACAGAGAGCGGCGCAGGCAACGAATGTGAAGGCTCCGCAAAGTGCCACTCCGGTGCTCAGGAAAGTACCAACGTATGCCGGGGCGAACCGCAGCACGACGAAGACACCGGCCTTGACCATGGTGGATGAGTGCAGCAGCGCGGAAACCGGGGTCGGTGCGACCATGGCTCCGAGCAGCCAGCTCTGGAACGGGACCTGGGCAGCCTTGGTGAAACCAGCAAGGCAGATGAAGCCTACGCCGGTAACCATCAGTGCGCCCTGCGGGCCAGCGGCCAGAATGGCGGAGACGTCGAGGGTGCCGGTCTTCATGTAGACCAGAACCATACCGAGAACGAAAGCCAGACCGCCCATGGAGTTCATCCACAGAGCGCGAACAGAGTTCTTGGTAGCGATTTCTGTGGCATCATGCCCGATGAGCATGAAGGAACACAGGGTTGTGACTTCGAAGAAGAAGTACATCCAAAGAATGTTATTGGACAGAACCAGACCGTTCATCGCGCCCAGGAACAAAACCAGAAAGAAGAAGAACTGCGGCTGGCGCGACTTCTTCAGGTGGAGATGTTCTTCGTGTTCCTTCATATAAGGAATGGCGAAGATGCAGATCAGGGAACCGATGATGGAAATCACCAGAACCATGATCAGGGACAGCTGGTCGCCCATCAGGGCGGGGACCGCCTCGTGTTTGAGCATGACCACTTCAAACCACACGAGAAGTGCTGCCTGGGCCAAGGTGAAGACCTGGATCAGCAAGCTCTTGTGTTTGATACCATAGAAGAAAATTACAGCCAGCAGAGCGAAATCCAGTACTGTGACCAGAAAATCGCTGCTGATGCCGAGAAATGAACCAACCGCAATTGGTTCAAATGTTCCCTGCCCCAGCAATCCCAGCGATGCCGCTGTGAGGATTGCGCCGGTGGCGACGACGGTCAGCGTACGAACGGCACTCGACCGAACGAAATAGCAGACCAGCGCAGCTGCGGCTGGCAGAAGAATGAGAAGTAACAGCAGATTCGACATGAAGACCTCGTTTCAGAAGATTGACACGAGTACAACGGACACCCGAAAAACGGTTCACCTCTGACCGAATCCGAGTGCGAATGCACCTTACCCTTAGCCTAGTAAACAAGGGGTAATAGGGGAAGTATGCTGTTAGGTCAAGGGGGGATTTGGAATTGTTTGATCAATCAATTTAGCACGATAACCTGCAGTATCCCCACACCAAACGCCAAAATTTGACCGAGAGCTCAACGTAAAACGATACAAAAAAGTGGGGAAATTTGTGAAAAAAAGCTCAAAAAACCAAACCGGGATTTTCTCCCGATCGTGTCAAGTAGAAAATGACATTGATTACGATCAAAAATATCCGAGACTGGTAAGCGTTTTGAGCGAACGTTCTTTGGCCTGATCCCGGCCTGATCTTTCACCGCCGCTTTCACCTGGTTTTTCCGTACACGGCTGGCAACCCAGCGAACGATATCCCCGATCGTACAATTCACAATGAGGCAGGTCGAAACGGCCATGGAATGCCCAGATGTCGGTCTCGGTCCAATCGAGTATGGGGTTTACCATCATATGAGCCGGATCATCGCGTTCTTCCATGGGCTGGCGATCCGCCCTGTCCGGATGCTCATCGCGCCGGATGCCGGTCAGCAGGTGACTGGCCCCGGTTTCCCGGACCGCCCTCTTGAGCGGCTCAACCTTGAGATCGCGACAACAAGCTAGTTTATCTACGGCCAGCGGGTAATCCTTGAGATCTACAATCGGCCGAACGATATGCAAGTCAACACTCCACTCCGCCGCCAACCGGTCGCGAAAGGCGAGGATTTCAGGAAACTTGCACCCAGTATCGAGATTGATGGCCCTGATCGGCCCAAGCCCGTGATGGTCGAGAAGTGCCTTCCATATATACAGAACAACAGTGGAGTCCTTGCCACCGGTCCAGGCCACGCGCACGCTCGACGGATCAACTGTCTCAAGCAGGCCGGACAGAAGGGTTTCGGTAGCGCGAATCTTATCATCGAGAGTGGTATTCATAAGGACTCTTGAGGTCAGTCAGCTTTGTTTTTCTGGTTATAATGGAAGATGGTGATCGCCTGAGCTAGATTTCTCACATGAGCAAAGACAAAATGCAAATCATCGACGATCTGATTCAGAACTGGGATGTTTGTGTGTTGGCTACAACCGACGGTATCCAACCGCACGCATCCATCAGAACCTACTTTGTCGACCATGCGGCCATGAAGTTCTACTTTCTGTCGCGGAAGGAAACACGCACGGACAAGAACATCAAGAAGCATCCGCACGTCAGCCTGCTCATCGACGACCGCGACAAGGATCTGACTCTGACCATCGAGGGCGTATACTCACCCATCAAGAATGAGCAGACCATCGACGCCATCATCAAACTCTATCTCATAAAACATCCCGGCATGGAAAAATTCTCCGAGCACCCGGACACCGAACTGGTACGAGTCGTGGGTAAAAAAGCGCAACTTGTGCAGGGATTGGAAGATGTTTTCGAGACAAATTTAAAGAATTCCTGAAAAATTGCTTGACGTCTCAGGGTCATTAGGCCTAAACAGATCTTCCTTTGTGGGCCCGTGGCTCAGCTGGATAGAGCATTCGGCTACGAACCGAAAGGTCAGAGGTTCGAATCCTCTCGGGCCCACCATGAGAATATAGGTCTTACATCAAATTGATGTAAGACCTTTTTCTTTTGGGTTGCGCCTCCCTCTCATCAGCAGACTATTATCAACAAAATGTTTGACGATTTACTGCCTTTTACCGACTATCTATGGTGAAATGCAGTGCAGGCTTTGGTCGGTAGTTAATACACGGAGGCAGAAATCATGAACAGATTCAAGGTATACGTCACCCGGAGGATTCCCCAGGAAGGCATTGACCTCCTGAAGCGTGTCGCCGATGTGGAAGTGAATCCGGATGACCGCCCTCTCTCCCGAGCGGAACTGCTGGACAAAGTGCAAGGTGTTGACGGCGTGATAGGTCTGCTCACCGACAAGATCGATGGTGAGTTCTTTGACGCTGCCGCAGGCATCAAGGGTTACGCCAACTATGCGGTTGGTTTTGACAACATAGACGTGCCTGAAGCCACCAAGCGCGGCATTCCGGTATCCAACACGCCCGGCGTGCTCACGGACGCTACAGCCGAATGTGCCTGGTCGCTTATTTTTTCCGTTGCCCGGCGCATTGTCGAGACAGACAAGGTCATGCGCTCCGGCAAGTGGACCGGCTGGGGACCGCTCCAGTTCATCGGTGGCGACATCAAGGGGAAAACTCTGGGCATAGTGGGCGCAGGCCGCATCGGCACCGAAGTGGCGCTCATGTCCAGAGGGTTCAACATGAAGGTGATCTACACCAGTTCGTCGGACCGCAGGAACGGCGTACTTGAATCCGAACTGCACGCGAAGCTCGTTTCCTTCGACACCCTGCTCAAGGATTCTGATTTCATCTCCATCCACACCCCGCTGACGCCAAAAACCAGGCACATGTTCGATGCCTCTGCCTTCTCGCACATGAAGAGGACCTCCTACATCATAAATACTGCACGCGGGCCAATCATCAAAGAGACCGACCTGGTGGTCGCGCTCGAAAGCGGCGAAATCGCCGGTGCAGGCATCGATGTCTACGAAAACGAACCGCTGATGGCTCCGGGGCTGGCTGAACTCGACAATGCCGTGATCCTGCCGCACATAGGATCTGCCACGATTTCATCGCGCACCGACATGGCAACCCTGGCAGCACGTAACCTCATTGCCATGCTCAAGAGTGAGAAACCGGAAACGTGCCTCAATGCCGAACTTTTTTGAGAATAAAAGGTGAAAGACTGAGCTAAAGGG
>Ga0209692_10001049_pt1 | contig 42915 bp, 35 predicted proteins | sample tdDd472_FD_187129 | JGI IMG/M metagenome (GOLD analysis project Ga0209692, IMG submission 187129) | Marine sediment microbial communities from the Atlantic coast under amendment with organic carbon and nitrate - tdDd47.2 (SPAdes)... | ecosystem: Environmental > Aquatic > Marine > Coastal >...
TTAATTAAGGGGGTTGCCAAAAGGAGGGATATATATCCTTGCTTTCTGTTTTGAGAATATTCGTGGCAGATATAATGTATGATGAATGTGAAACTGCAAATTCTGCATGACCGGTGTATTTGGTCACTATTTTTTCTTTTCAGTGTGATTTGACTAATTCTGATAAAAATGTGGTTTTTGAGACAGCCGCCTTTTTCTTCCTTACTCCATAAACCTGCTAATGCTTTCTTCGATGATATCAGCCTTGCCCTGGGGAGATACATTGAGAACCCGCCTGATGCCCTTGATAACCTTTTCCCGGTACTCAAGAGACGTCTCGACTTCATGGATACCATCATTCTCATGGGCGGGAGTAACTTCTGTCTGCTTAACCGGAATGCGCATGCCCAGAAGGGGCCCCTTCGTGAGTATTACCTGCTGGTGATTGACGCAGCTGATGGAGAGACGTGAGCAGCCGATTTCAAGACGGCGCAGGGGGCGGTATGCCTCATAGGTCTCTTCACCCGATTTTGCAATCCAGTGCCGCGGATTGTCGGTCACCTGCACAATGATACGCTCAAGCTTTTCAGATTCGAGTATTCTAATATAGGTATTGTTGAACTTGTAGGCCCCCAGAAGCTCAGAAAGGGGTTCTCCTGATGTTAAAGGTTTCTTTTTTGTCATATCCCGTGCCAGTGGGAAAATATACCGTACAGAGAGGAGACGTCAAGTGAAATATCAGGTCAGAGTACTTCAATGAGGATAGCTGTAGCATTGTCTTCACTGCCTGCCTGCATGGCTGAATCGATGATACCCTCAGTCTTTTCCTGGAGAGATTTTTTTTCTTTTAACAGCTTCTGTATTTTTTTGTTTTCCAGAACTCCGCAGATTCCATCGGTACAGAGAAATATAAGGTCTCCCTTCTGTAACTCTCCGTAGGTGAAGTCTGTTTCAACCTGCTGGTCTGTTCCGATGGCCCGTGTGATCACGTTTCGCTCCGGGTGACTGAGGGCTTCTTTTTCTGAGATAACCCCCTGGTCAACCAGGTTTTGCACCAGGGAGTGATCCTTTGTTACCTGCTGCAGTTTTCCCTTTCTGAAGAGATAGGCCCGGCTGTCTCCCACCCAGCCTACATGGTAGCGGTTATTTTCAAGAATACAGAGAACCCCAGTGGTTCCCATAGGCTTTTTTTCTACTTCTGTTTGAGAAAGGCGGTAAATAACATCGTTTGCAGCTGATACGGCTCTGGAAAGAAGGTCAAAGTAGTCGGTTGCATTTCCCGGGTCACTCAGAAAATCCATGGCCGTTTCGATGAAGGCGGCGCTTGCGGCGTCTCCCCGGTGATGGCCTCCCATGCCGTCGGCAACAAGAAAAATGCCCCTGCCATTGTCAGAACTGCAGGCGTCCTCATTTCGTTTCCGCTGTCCGCGGCTGCTCATACTGGCAGAGAGATATCGTTCTTTCATGGGCGGCTATTTTATGACCTTTAATTCAGTTTTACCTACCTGTAAAATATCGCCTTTTCTGACTTCAACCCGCTGTCCCGGCTGAAGGGGGTTCTTGTTTACATAGGTGCCGTTTTTGCTCTCCTTGTCTTCAAGGTAGACTTTCCCTCCGAGTATTTCAATGAGGGCATGTTTTCGTGATACCAGGGGGTCATCGGTGATCACGATATCATTACCGGGATCACGGCCGATTTTAATGGTTTTGGTGAGATCAATGTCCTGATCCTGAAACCTGATCTTGGTTCCGCTTTCGCCCCCGGATTTCAATAATTCTTTTCCTTCTTTCGCGCGCTTGTATACTGTTTCGTCTGCCATGGCTGGTTTCCTCTTTTAAGACGGGTTGCTTCCTGCTCTCTTTATAGTTGAGCAAGTCTTATCATTTTATATTTATAGAATATGGTAGAGGAGCGGTATCGGTCAAATAGAATTTTCTTCCTTTCCTTAAAATCTTTTCTTGAAAGTAATCAATGCCGGGGCTATACTTGTCGAATTACCATAAGCTGAAAAACTTTTTGATATCTAAGGACCCGAAATGAAAATTAAAGAATACCAGGTAGTTAAAGAAATAGGCAGCGGCGGCATGGGGAAGGTGTACCTGGCAAATCATCCTGATCTGAAAACCCATGTGATTCTAAAAGAACTGAAGGAGACTCACAGGGATTTTTCTGAGCGTTTTAAGCGTGAGGCAAAAATCATGATGTCTCTCCGCCACGATAATATCGCCGCTTTCAATGATTTCTTTACATTTGAAGGAAAAAAATATATTGCCATGGAATATATCGACGGGATATCCCTCGCCGATATTATCACGAAAAAAAAGCGTATAGATCCGGCGGTGTCTCTGCTCATCATGTATGAAATCGCCCGGGGGCTCGCATACAGTCATTCGCGGAAAGTTCTGCATCGTGACCTGAAACCCCACAATATTTTAATTTCAAAAAGGGGGGAAGTTAAAATTATCGACTTCGGAATCGCCTCGTCCCTCGAAGAAGAGGAAGCTCAGGGTGATGAAACAGTGCAGGAACTGACCCAGACCGGAATGATTATGGGAACCCCGTCATACATGTCGCCTGAGCAGATCAGCGATATGAAAAAAGTAACTGAAAAGTCTGATGTGTATTCACTGGGCGTTATACTTTACGAGATGTTGACCGGTGAGCGTCTTTTCAGTAACGATCTCTCGACCGTGGCTCTGGCTGCCCGGCTTACCGAAGGCTACCGGCCCCCGGAGAGAACTGACCGGTCTTTCCCTGTCTTTTTCCAGGGGATCCTTCGGAAGTCACTTGAGGCAAACGCAGGCAAACGATTCAGAAACGTAAAGGTCATGGAGAAAAAGCTCGAAGCCTACCTCCGGTCCATGGAGACCCGTGATGTAAATAAGTGCATTGCCGAGTATATATTCTTTGACCGCTTTGCCGATGAGATGTCAATGATGAAGCCGATGTATTCTTCATTTCTCGGAAGCTTTAGTGAGTCCCGGTGGCGCCGCCGCTTTCTCGTCGGGGGAACCGCCCTGGTCGTTATCGGAGCCATCTCCTGGGGGCTTTTTATGACCGAGTTGAAGTACCATATTTTTATGCGTAAAGAGATGGGGGCCCTTGAGGTTCAGTATACTCTGCCGCTTCCGAAAATTGCAAAGCTTCCTGACCCTGAAAAGTATCCGGGGCTTCACCGTCAGCGCGCCGAGGCGGCAAAGAAAAAGCTCCATGGTTTTATTGACCACTGGTACAGTGATATGCTTCTTGATTTCAGACTCAGGGCATGGCTTATCAGGCTTGATAATAAAAAGAACCGCAGGATTTCTGTTGAAGAAATAATGCTGACACCGAAAAATTACATTCGTCAGATCGAAGATGATTTTGAAATCTATCTCGGTGGTGACCGGGTTCTTGACCGGCGCCTCAGGCTCGCCAGTGACCGGCTCTTTCGAAAGAAAGGAAGTTACGCTGTTAAAATTCAGTTTAACAGTACGGCCTACTGGAGTTACCTGAACCTTGAGCCCGTTGCCCGCCAGGCTGCTGACCAGAGTGTTGAGATTCCCTTTTCAGATACACCAAAGAGTAAAGTATCATTCTCATTTAAGGTAACTGACGCGTGGACCGGGAAACCGATTGCCGATCCAGAAGTACTTATTCTCCGCAAAATCGGCGGAACCAACCGATGGCTCAGGTGGGAGAAGCTTGCGAAAAAGAAGAAGTTTCTCGGGAGCCTTAAGAACGGACAGAATTACTATTTTCTATTTAAGCACCCTGATTACAAGACCGGCAAGAGTGTAAGAATATTCGCCAGCAAGGATGACCGGATGGTTAATATTTCAGCGAGGTTGGTACCGGTGAAGAAGGCGCCGGCTAAATCCCCGTGAGTGCTGTACCCTCACCCCGCCTACGGCGCGCCCTCTCCCATTAAGAATTGAAATAAGGAGAGGGCTCATCATCATGGTGCTGGATCCCTTTAGTTTGGGCAACCGATTGCCTGAACCCCGTCTGTCATTTCTTGACATCTCCCCCTCTCCTTTTCTTTTATTAAATGGGAGAGGGGGTTGGGGGGTGAGGGTAGAATAACCCCACCGGGGGTGGCGAGGTCCAAGCTCCTGAGACGCTACAGGAACCTTCACGCTGGTTGACGGGCAGTGAGCCCGGGCCCGGAGCAGGACCGATAAGTAAAAAATAACCTTTAAAAAGACATAATACCGGCCGATAATTACTGTAAGAAAGGTACATATCGGCTTTCTAATATGAGCTACTGTACCCATATCCTTACACTGCATCACAGGATTATCAAATTGGGCAAAAAAATGGTTCAAACAGTGAAGCGTCTTTCTCTTACTTTGGCCGCGGCCTGCATTATGGTTGCTGCTGTCCCGGGGCCCCTGCCGGCACAGTTCAGAAATCATGTAAAGCTCGAGTCAGCCCGGATACATTTCAAGAAGGGGCTGATTCATTACAACCGCCTTCAGTATCTCGCGGCGGTGGAGCATTTTCGTCGTGCCGTGTCGGTCTATCCTGAGTACATTACCGCCCGGGACTACCTGAGCCGTTCATATCGAATGGCGGGTTTTCTGAAATCAGCCATGCGTGAACTGGAAATGCTGAAAGAGCTTTCTCCTGATAATCCAGCGGTTGTTTCACGCTATGAGGCGCTCCAGTTTCGCTACAGCCTGAGGCCCGGGGGGTTTCCCTATGACAATCTTGTTCATGTGGGTCGGTATGATTCATACAATATGAAACGCTTTTCCTTTGATGTGCCCATGGGCATGACAGTCGATAAGGAAAAAAATCTTTATATAACTTCCTTTCAAACAGGAAAACTGGTTTCTCTCGATGTAAACGGCAGGGGAATCGATGCGGGTACGCCCCAGCTCAATGGCCGGCTTTACGGTATTGACCGTTATGAGAATACCTTTGCGGTAACCGACTTTGCTCATGACCAGGTAATTTTTCTCAACAGCCGGGGGCGGGTAACGGGTACTGCAGGTAAACCGGGTAATGGTCCGGGGGCTTTTCATGGCCCCGAGGGAGTTGCCTTTGATGATGAAGGCAACCTCTACGTGGTTGATTCGGGTAATCACCGCGTGCAGAAGCTGAACCGCAAAGGCGAATATATTCTAAGCTTTGGTCATAAAGGAAGAAGCCGTAATGCCTTCATGAAGCCCTCTGATGTGGCGGTAAGGGGAAGTATCATCTATATAACCGATACGGGAAACCGCCGGATTGTCGTCGCTGATACCTACGGAAATGTCACGGACATCCTGCGTCCTGAAGGGCTCACCTCGCCAAGGGGAATCACGGTAAAAGATAAATTGCTCATCGTTGCCGATCAGGCAAAGGGAATTCTTTTCTACGATACTGAAACAAAGAAAGGGAGCTGGTTTAAAAGCTGGGAAGACGGTAAAGAATCATTTTTAAGCCCCGTGGCGGTTGAAATCAGTGATGATAACTTTATCTACTGTGCTGATAACCGGCGGTCACGGATAGATGTATTTACCCATGCTCAGAACCGTTATACAAACCTTGACATGGAAATCACCTCAACAGATGTAAGCCAGTACCCGGTTGTGGCGCTCTATATGAATATTCGAAACCGAACCGGTGATCCCGTATATGGACTCAAAAAAGAAAACTTTTTTATCACTGAAGACAGTGCCAGAATTTCTAATTTCAGAATTAACTATCTTAAACAGAAGGCCTCTTCTGTTTCTACTGTATTCTGTGTGGACAGGTCAAAGGCTGCTGAAAACTACCATCGTGAAATTTCCTGGGCAGCGGATTTTTATCTTCGTAAAATGACGACAAGTGATTCGGTGCGGGTTCTGAATTTTAATAATAAATACTGGCAGGGGAATCCCTTTGACTGGAGCCGCCGGAGAACCCAGAGGGCCCTGAAAAAAATGAACTATGGTTACGGGAAGGCCCTGGGGCGCACTCTCTACAATGGTATTACTGACCTGCTTCCCCGCCTGAATCGGCGGGCACTGATTCTTTTTACCGACGGCACCCTGCAGTCAGATTCGTTTCAGCAGTATACCCCTGATGTGATCATACGCTACGCCCGGGCTCATTATATTCCCGTACATATAATTTCCTTTAAGAAACCTGACCCGATACTTGTTGAAATTGCTGAAAAGACTGAAGGATCGGTTATCCAGTCAGGTAAAATGGACTCGATAAAGGGGCTCTATAAAAAAATAAAAGATTCCAGGGAATGCCGGTACGTAATGGTGTATTCCACTTATAAGTCACCGGCCTTCAGGGGCTTCTGGTCTGATGTGCATCTGAAAGTAAATTTTCGAGGATTGAAAGGAAGTGAATGGGGAGGATACTTTGTACCAGCACGGAACAAGTGACAACATGATATATATCAGGCAGGAGATGGTAAAAGATCTTGCCGCCAGGGGTATCGCCTCGAGTATAGTGCTAGAAGCCGTTATGCGAACTCCCAGGCATGTTTTTGTGTCTGAAGCCCTCAGGTATCGAGCTTACCATGATACATCTCTCCCCATCGGTTTTGGCCAGACTATTTCAAAACCCTCGGTAATAGCACGCATGGTCCAGGGCCTTTCTCTTACCGGAAGAGAGCGGGTTCTTGAAATTGGTACCGGTTCCGGTTACCAGACCGCAATTCTCGCTCAGCTCTGCGGAAGCGTTGTATCCATGGAAAGAATAAAAGATCTCAGCATGCGGGCGCGGAGTGCAATTCTGCCCTTCGGGTTTACTAATGTTAGCTTTCTTGCTTCAGATGACTTTCATGAAGCCCCGGGACTCTTTGATGCCATTGTTGTGGCCGCCGGTGCTGATATACTTCCATCCCGTCTTCTTGAAAAGGTCAATCCGGGAGGTGTTCTTATTATTCCCGTGGGCGCTGAGGGTGATCACCAGATAATGAAATACATCAAACGTCATGACGGGACATGTATTGAAGAACGCATCGGTGAGGCAACATTTGTGCCCCTCATTATTGGTGACCGGGCGGTGTAGGTAAACTTCCTCTACATATAATTTTCTTTTATCATTCCTCATAGCTTTATCTGCACCTGCTGTTTCTTCTGCAATTCATTATCTTTTTAGTCACACCAGCTTTGAAAACAGAATTTCAGTAACAGGCCCTGTGGCGGTTTTAATAGTGCTTACTGTTAAGATGACGCGGGGCAGGGGGACGTCAGCGGTTCAGTATCTGAGATGTCCATTCAATGGACTTCTTCTCCTGAATCGTTCCACCGCCGTCATGTCCGCTGTCGGGGTAGACTTCGATGGTCTTTTCTGTCAGCAGGTGATTGAAAAGGCTGAAGACACACTGGGGAGGCGCGTCAGTATCTTTAAAGCCGACAGTCACCAGGGCGGGGCAGGAAATCATGTCACTGAAGTTAAGGGAATCAAAATATGTAAGATTTGTCTTTATAAGTTTTCTTTTAGCTTTTGTTGCCGCAATGAACTCATTGATTTCCGTGGCTGCAGGTCCTGTTGAAAGGTTCTGGCTTTGGGGCAGATTGCAGAATGCCGGGGTTTCAAGTGCCAGTGCGCTGACACGCTGTGAGTGGGCTGCGGTGAAAACGGCTGCCGCGGCGCCGGTACCTTTGCCTATGATGCCGATCTGGCTGCAGTCAAGGTCTGCAATAAGGCGGAGCATGTCAATGCTTCGAAGCACGTCAAGGTAGAGGGCTTTCATGTAGTAGGTGTCCCGGTCGAGGATATTCTCAATCATATAGCCGGGAGATAATTCTTCTTCGGTTCTTTTTTTATTGATAAGGGCGTGGCCTCGCAGTTCAATAAAAAAATAGGCTGTATTTTGATCGAGACTGCCGTGGTCGAACCGGGGCGGCTCATTGTAATCATGAACAAGTATGACAATCTTAGCCTTCTTTTTTTTGGGCTTAAATAATTTGCCATGTACCTGGGTTTTCATGAAACTCCGATAGGTGACATCATACACTGTAAATGCCGATGATCCTCCCCGTGTTTTTTTAATTTCAGTATCGAGCGGGATTTTTTTGACCTCAGCAATGGCTTTTTTCCAGAACTGCCTGAAATCACTCTGCCTGTCAAAGGGGGGAAGATTCAAAAAGAATTTGTCAAAATCACTTTTCGCCATGGTCGAATCAGCTTCCTGTGATCCGGTGAATCAGCAGGTCATTGGAAGAAATCAGATAAAAGAGAAGCGAAATAAGGGCGCCGCTTATTGATATAAAAGTAAAAATAAGAGCTGTATAGTGTCCTGCGCGGCGCAGGATGTAGAGAGAAATATCAGTCCCCGAAAGGCTGCTGCGCTTAAGTTGAATAATACGCCTGATGAAAAAGAAAAGAATCAGGCAGATGACTGATGTCAGGGTTGCTTTCCGGATTATAAGTGAAAAAATTTCAGTATGTTTTACGGCAAAAAGAGAGAGGGGAAGAATCAGAATATCCATGGCAATAACCGAAAAAACAGCTATTGCTACGGTAAAGAGTGCAAGGACTGAAAGTGATCTGCTCCGGTTTTTCAGTGAGGCTTTTTCTTCAAGATGTGCTTTGTTCATTTTGTATCTTTTGTACCTTTTTTCTTTTTGTCAGACTTTTTGTCTTCTTCCTCTACATCTACCCCCATTTTTTTGAGGGCTTTCCGGGCCTGTTTCTGTACCCGTGAATTTGGATCATATTTCATTTTATATTTTAAAATGTCAATTGTTCTTTTATCCTTTAGCTCTATCAGCAGGCTTATTGCCTTCATCCGTACCTTCGGATTCTGGCTTTTCAGGGAATCCATCAGGCGGGGGACAGCTGTTTTGTCTCCCAGTTTGACCAGGGCGGCAATGGAATACAGGGAAAGGCTGAAGTAGCGTTTTTTCTTTTTAAATGTATAGGTGTCGATATCCTCTAATATCTTTTTGATAGGATCTATGGCCTCCTTTGCGTTCATGTGACCCAGGGCGTTTACCGCGTAGCTCCTGACGGTCAGTTGTTCTTCTTCATCGGTATAGAGTTTCAGGAGAAAATCCTTTGAGCCCTTGTTTTTGACTTTTCCAAGGTAAAGCACAAAGCGCTCACGAATTGTTGAAGCTGTGCTCTCGCCGGAGATAGCCTTCTTCGCATATTCCAGCAGCTCTGCGGTCTTAAATGAACCAAGGGTCGTAATAAGAGCTTCCATATACATGCTGTCTTTTTCCAGATCCTGTTTTTTCAGTTCTGTCATCAGCTCTTTAGTGAGGCTTTTCATTTCATTATTCTTAATTGCATACACAGCGGCAACCTTTACATCTTCAGCATTGTCGCCGAGAAGTTTTTTGAATACTTTTTCTCCCCGTTTTGCCTTGATTTCACCAAGAACAGTCAGGGCCTTTATCTTTACTTCAGTGTTGATCTCATCGGGAAGGATTTTCAGGAGCATGTCTACCAGTTCTTTCTGCAGCCCCTTATCCTTTACCTGGAGTATGCGGTTTATCGCCTCTTTGCGTTCATCATGAATTCCGAAGGAGACAACTTCCTTTATCTTTTTTGCGTTTCTTTTATCCCGTTTAAGCTGTTCTTTTTCTGGATCTTTTTTCTTTTTTTCAGGGGCGGGTTGCTTCTTTGCAGCTTTCTTCTTTGCTGCTGCAGGTTTCTTTGAAGCAGCAGGCGCAGTTTTTTTGACCGGTGTCTTTTTCGCTGCCGGTGCCTTCTGTCCCGCAAGGGATGAGGGAAGTATCAGAGTAAGCGCCAGAAGCGCTGTTGTTGACCAATTAACCGTATTCATGATATATGTCTCCTTATGTATAGTATCGGCGGAAATAGAAAAAAGTGAAGGAGCTTTCTTTCTGTTTTTCTTTTTCTTCCTTTTCCCGGGATTGAAAATTTATTTGACCGGCCCGGGGTGATATGGTGATATACATAAGCGCCGTTGCGGTATTGACATTTGATAGAGGAGATGCCATTGAAACCTGGATCAGCTTTAACTGAAATATTCAGAGCCTTGTTTGAAAATTCCGGGGGACTTACCCCCGCCGGTATAGATCCGGGTGACATCACGGCCCTCACAGCGATATCCCCTGCCAGGGGAATGGAAGATGTCCTGAGACTTTTTCTTTCCCTGCTCTGTGCCTCTGGAGAGCACAGGGAGGAGATCATGGAGCAATTCAAAGAAACAGCAGGGGTAGATAAAGAGGTAGCCGCCCTGGGATCTTTTCTCGCCGCGGGATACGTGACAATGACCAGGGAACTCGAAGAAGTCCCCGGGGCAGACAGCAGCCTGAGCCGCGATCTTGAAGATCTGGCCCGTTTTGCCCGGGAATCCGGGGCGGCCGATGTCGAGAAGCTGCAGCGCCGGGTGCGGAACTTTTTTTTCCCCGAGGGTGACTTTGACACCGAATCGCCTCAAATGGACATTCAGCGTCTCCGTGAAAAGCGGAAGGTTTTGATTGATGAGCTGAATGATGATCCCCTGACCGATCCCTCATCAGAACTTGTGATAACTTCCAACATACTTCTTACGGTACCCTCTGAAGAAAAAGAGATTGATGAACTGAAACTTCCTTTTCACATCCGGGAACACCTGAAAGAAATCATGAATGAAGAGCAGCTCTACTGGTATGATCATCCGATTCAGCTGGGGACCGACAGTCAGCATAATGAGATTATTTACGGCCTGAGAAATCTAGACCGGGCCCTTGCCTTTGAAAAGGAGAGAGGAACCCTCGGGAGTGATGAAAAAATAACCTGCCTGCTTTCTCTGTCCTGTACCCATTCGGGGCTCCAGCACATTGCCCGGGAGTATCTCGAACATGAACTTTCAGCGGTCGAGCCCCTGGAAAACCTTGAGCTTTTTGCCTTCACTGAAGAAGACTGCCAGCGTCTGGCTGTTGAAGTTATTCTCCCCGCCGCTGAGGCTGCAGGCATCAGGGCTGAAGAAAATATTATACGTGAAATTTTTGGTGTCGATGGAGAGTACGGCCGTCATTATACTTTTTTGAAAGCCGTCACTGCTCTCTGGCAGGTTTGCCGTGATACGAAACTGAAAGGAACTTTTAAAATAGATCTCGACCAGGTTTTTCCCCAGAAAGAGCTGGTCCGTGAGACAGGAAAGAGCGCCCTTGAACATTTTGCCTCTCCCCTCTGGGGTGCCCGGGGTCGTGACAACCTGGGGCGTCCTGTGTTTCTCGGGATGATTGCCGGGGCCCTGGTCAATGAAAAGGATATTGCCTCAGGGCTTTTTACCCCCGATGTGACCTTTGGTAAAGAGAAAAAAAATGGTGAATCTCTCTTCTTCTACAGCGGCCTTCCCCAGGCCTTATCAACAGAAGCTGAAATGATGACCCGCGGCAATGAAGACCCAGAGGCTGACTGGCAGAAAAGCTGTATTCACCGGATTCATGTCACCGGCGGCACCAATGGTATTCTTGTTGATGCACTGAGGCGCTACCGCCCCTTTACTCCCGGTTTTATCGGTCGGGCTGAAGACCAGGCGTATATCCTTTCGGTGCTTTTCAGTAATCATGAAGAGGGAAGTCTCCGTTACTGCCACCAGCCGGGGCTGATCATGCGGCACGACAAAGAAGCCTTTGCCGGTGAGGCCATTGAGGCTGCCCGTATCGGCAAGCTGGTTGGCGACTATGTGCGGATTCTTTTTTTCTCCTGGTATGCCGGGGCCCTTGGCAGGGACATCGATGAAATTAAAGAAGTAATGGATCCCTTTACCGGGTCATTTATTTCAAAGATACCCTTTACGGTTGTGCTGCTTCGTTTTGTCTTTCGGGCTTGTGAGTTTTTTGACGCAGGTGAAACTGAAGACGGCGAGGAACTGTGCCGCATGGCTTCCGGGAGACTGAAGAATTTTTATAATAATGCTGATGCATCACAAAAAGATATCGCCCGCCGGTATGCAGAAGAGTCGCGGGGATGGAATCTTTACTATGATATTCTTGAGGCCCTCGAGGTGCAGCTTGCCCGGAGAGAGCCCCATACCGTGGGGGTAGCACAGAGGGCAAGAGATATCATAGATACATGTCACATCGAAATCGCGGAACCGCTGTCGGGCGGTTAGAAGGCCCGGCACCGTTGCCGCGCATGAAAAAGAGGAAAACACAATGAACAAAGAAGGAATCGAATTTTTTGCCCGGGAAATACTGGGATGCGGATGTGAGCCTGAAGTTTTTCAGCTCATTGAAAAGGAAGACAACCTCCTCATTCCCGGGGCTGGAATTCTTAAACATAAAATTTTAATCGGCAAAAGGCTTTTAATTTATATCTATGAACCTGCATCCCCGGAAGATGAAGAAAAACTCGGGGCGGTCATCAGGGCCGGCATTGCCGAGAGAGATACAAATAATTACAACCGCTTTCGACTCACCCTGGTCTCATCGACCGGTGAAGCAGTCACCGAGAAAGCCGCAGCTGTCATGGACAGGATTAAGGGAGAAGACCCGAAGGTTCATCTTCATGTCTTTACTCCTGCTGATATGTCGAAGGTTGTTTTAGATTAGCCTGTTTTCCCACTGTCGGTTCCCGACCCCTAAAGGCGATGATGTTCCAAAAGCGACGAACCGCATCGTTGCTTTTGGGTCTGCAGGTGAAAGTGAATGCAGACAGCAGTCCTGTATGATATGAAACCGGCAGCCAGACCTTAAAGGCGACGATGCTGTTCGTCGCCTTTAAGGCTTCAGGAAGCCGTTAGGGGGGGGGCCGGGAGCTGGCGCGCCTACAGTTTATCCTTCACCGATTTGACTTTTTTAGCCATTGAGCCTGACCGGTCTTTTCGGTAATCTACCTTCATGGTCATGTAGATCCGTGAGCAGTCTTTCTGCAGGTCTTCCATACACCGGTTGACCGTTGCAATGACTTCAGACCATTCTCCTTCAATGCAGGTCCCCATCGGATTGAGCTCATAGTCAAGGCCGCTTTCCTGTATAATGCCCAGAGCCCGGGCAACGTAAGGGCTTACACTGAGTCCCTTGTCCATGGGGAAAATTGAGAGTTCGATTAATGCGCTCATATGGACCTCCAGGTGATTTTACCCATATTTATAATAAGTTAGGTGGGTAAGTCAATAGCCTTTTGAAAAGCGCGGTTGCTATACCGCGCTTTTCAAAAGGCTATTCCAGTCATCGGAGGGGCAATAAAATGAGTAAAATTTTTTCTCCGATGACCGATACTGTAACTATATGTCCCATTATGAAAAATTTAATACTCTACATATTAACTCTTCTGCTTCTTGTCTCTTCCGGCCTGTGGGCTGAAGAGAAGAACGGTCAGTTTATTGATCACGACCGGGCTGCTGATGACCTGAAGTTCAGTAACGGCCGGCAGTTTCTTCTCCTGAGGCGCCCCGGTAAGGCAAAGGTCGAGCTTGAGGAATACCTGGAGATTTTCCATGACGGCAACCATCGGGCAGAGGCGTACCTGATTCTTGGAAAAATTGCCTATGATACATTCAAGTATCAGAAGGCCCTCTCCATTTACCAGCGTCTTTATGAAGAATACAGCAATACTGACGAAGGGGCCGAGGCACTTTTCAGGTCGGGACTCTGTTTCCGTAAAATGGGATTTGGAGAAAAGGCAACCGCTGCCTTCAGGCTTCTTGTGGCAGACCATCCCTCATCAGTTTTTTCCCCCCAGGCGCGTATGCATATTGATTTATTGAAAATATTAAAAAATCAATAAATAAATATTGACTAAAATCTGTACCCTAACAATTATGCCTCACTGATTCGTAGACCACAGAATTTGATCTAAAAACAAGTTCCTGCAGCAGTACATTAACTTCTAAATATGCCGGATTTCAGTCTGTTTTGGTGGTCTTATGTAATACTTATAATATATTAACTGTTTTTTACCTGTTTTCAGCATATATTACAGGTAGATAAAAATAATCTTTAATGGACTGACCGTATACATGGTTATGAAGACCATTTTTAAAGATAAATCGTTGTATAGCCTTCGGGCCGAGCTGATAGTATGTTTAAAAATTAAGGAGTTTTAAGATTATGGGCTTACAAAAACTGAGAAATATTGGAATCGCTGCGCACATTGATGCCGGAAAAACCACGGTAACCGAACGGATGCTGTATTTTACCGGTATTACAAGAAAACTGGGTGAAGTACATGACGGAGAAGCAACCATGGACTTCATGAAGCAGGAACAGGATCGGGGAATTACCATTGCCTCAGCTGCTATCTCCTGTGAATGGGAAAATCATCAGGTAAACATTATTGATACACCGGGACACGTTGACTTCACGGTAGAAGTAGAGCGTTCTCTTCGGGTTATTGACGGAATGGTTGCCCTTTTCTGTGCTGTCGGCGGTGTCGAACCTCAGAGTGAGACCGTATGGAATCAGGCTGACCGTTACAAGGTTCCCCGAATCGGCTTCGTAAACAAGATGGACCGAGTCGGTGCTGATTTTAAGGATGTTGTCGGACAACTTGACAAGTACCTTGATGCTAATCCGGTACCCTTCCATGTTCCCATGGGCGCAGAAGAAGACTTTCTTGGAAGTATTGACATTATAGAAGAAAAGGCTTTCATCTTCGAAGAATTCGAGCGGAAAGTTATAGATATTCCTGAAGAATATAAAGAAGCAGTTGCCGAAGCCCGGAACTATCTGATTGAAAAACTTGCTGACTTTGACGAAGAGATCATGGAACTTTTTCTTGATGAAAAGCCTGTTCCCCGGGACCTTCTCAAAAAAGCTGCTCGTGACGCGACACTGAAGATGCTTATTACCCCTGTAATGTGTGGTTCTGCTTACAAAAACAAGGGTGTTCAGCTTCTCCTTGATGCTATTATCGACTATATGCCGTCTCCCATTGATGTCGGCGCCATGGTTGGTATGGATGTTGATGATCCTGAAAAATCACATACCCGGCATCCAACTACAAAAGATCCCTTTGCAGCCCTGGCCTTTAAGCTTATTCATGACCCCTATGTGGGACAGCAGACCTTTATCAGGATTTATTCAGGTGAGCTGAGAAGCGGAATGCAGATGCTTAACTCAACCAAGGATAAAACAGAAAGAATCGGCCGTATTATGAGGATTCACGCCAAAGATCGTGAAGAGGTTGAAGTTGCCGGCCCTGGAGATATTGTCGCCCTTATCGGTATGAAAATAACGAAAACAGGTGATACTCTCTGTGATGAAAAAGAACCACTTCACCTTGAGTCAATATTTATTCCTCCCACGGTTATAGAACTGAAAATAACACCTCCGACCAAGAAAGAAGAAGAAAAACTTGGAGCAGGTTTACGAAAGCTCTCCATGGAAGATCCTTCTTTCAATGTTCGTTATGATGATGAGACAAATGAAACCGTTATCTCCGGAATGGGTGAGCTTCACCTCGAGATTATTATTGACCGCCTGAAAGAAGAATTCGACGTAGAGGCAATAATCGGAGAACCGGCGGTTGCCTATCGTGAGACTATCAGAACCGAAGTCGAAGAAAACTACAAACATAGTAAGCAGACCGGTGGTAAAGGACAGTATGCCCACACCGTTATGCGTATTGAGCCGAACAAGGGTAAAGGATTTGAATTTGTCGATTATATCAAGGGCGGTTCTATTCCCACTGAATATATTCCCTCAGTTGAAAAGGGTGTTGTTAAGACCATGGCTGAAGGTCTCCTCACGGGATTCCCTATTGTTGATATTCGGGTAGCGCTTCTTGATGGTTCTTACCATGAGGTTGACTCCTCTGACATGGCGTTCCGTGCTGCCAGTGCTATCTGCTTTAAGCAGGCCTTTATGAAGGCTGATCCGGTAATTCTCGAACCGCTGATGAAAATTGAAGTAAATACTCCCGATGACTACATTGGTGATATTGTTGGTGACCTGAACCGTCGTCGGGGAAAAATTGAGTCAATGCGTCGATACAGAAAGGGGTCTCAAAAACTGAATGGTTTTGTTCCCCTTCAGGAAATGTTCGGTTATGCCACAACTCTGAGGTCTCTGTCAAGCGGTCGGGCAAACTATTCCATGGAATTTTTCAATTACGTCCCGGTCTCAAAGGATGTTCAGGAAAAGATTATTAAAGATATTGAAGCGAAGAAAAAGGAAAAAAAGTAGCAGTTTAAAACTTACAGAATCCTTTAATTCAATAGATTCACACTATAAGAAAACCCCCGGTGATCTCAGTATCACCGGGGGTTTTCTTATGCCTCATGAGCATGTCTGCCGCCCGTGGCCTTTTTTTAGACAGGGTGGGGAAGTTTACTCAGTGATGAAAATTTTCTTCATCCGGTTAATCCATTCAGACTTTTCGGCCTCTTCGCTGCTGAAAAAATCAAGAAACTGGTGGATCCGTATGCATGTATCCGGATCAAGGGCATGCTCAACCTTGCAGGCTTCAGAATCAGCACTTTCCGGATTCATGAGAAGAACCCTTTCAAAAAACTCAGAGATGCAGGTATGCTTGTTGTAGACATTTCCGGCAACCTCCTGGCCCTTTTCTGTCAATTCAATGAAACCATATTTTTCATACTCAATGAGTGCCATTTCCTTCAGCTTATTGAGGGCTGCGGTAACACTGGGCATTTTGATGTCGAGTTTTTTGGCGATATCCTTTACCCTGACGACCTTGTTATCGACCATCAGCATGGCAATTGCTTCCATGTAGTCTTCCATGTGCGAGGTGAGACCTGTCTCCTGGTAGCGCTGCTCTAGTTCATTATGGTTATATGTTTTCATTCCGTACCCCTGTTGCATTGTATGGAGTTAAAATATTAGATTTGCCTAATTCTGTCAATAAAAAATATACTCCCGTTGACAGGAGTCGATTTTTACGATAAACAGAGTATGTAGCCTGAAAAGTCTGAGGGGTCCCGTATACTTTTCAGGGTTAAAATTATTAAGATTTTTAAATGAGGAGTGTACCATGGGAGTTTTCAAAAATTTTCTTCCTTTTCTGATGGCCCTCTGTTTTGTCATGTCAGCAGTGGCAGATGAAGCAGTCAAAGGCGAAGCAAAAACTGATGCTAAGAAAGATACCAGTGTAGTTGAAAATGTAATTATACTTCCTTTTCATAATTTTACTGATTCGGGGCTTAAATATCTTGAAACATATATTCCCGAAATCATGAAAAATAATATGTCTATTGACAGCAGGATAAAGATTCAGGATGCGGCTGATCTTTCATCTGAATTCAATAAAAGAAAACTGACAGCAGGAGATCTCTATAATACAGAAACCATCACTGCTTTCCTGAAAGAAATAGAATGCGATGTTGCGATCAAGGGCCGTTACCTGGTAAGCGGGAAAAAAATCAAGATAGAGCTTAAGGCGGTGTACACCGACGGCACAATGATAACCGGTCCGGTATGGGACGGAACGGTAGATGATAATATCCTCGGCAGTATTGAAAAATTTGCCCTGAGCCGTGATGAGTGGTTCAGGGAGTTTGTCATAGACAAGACTCTCTCAAAGTTTGAAGCGGAAAAATCAACCAGCATCACCGGGATAATTGAAAGAGTTAAAAAATCAAAATTTGGTATTATTATCTCGAACAAATGGGTCTTCTCAGCGATGATTATTGTTTTCTTCCTGGTTCTGGCACGCATTATGGTAGTTTTCTTTGAAAAAATATTAAAAAAGCTGACCAGTAAAACAACTACTGACGCTGATGAAGAACTGGTAGACAGAACCAAAAAGCCCCTCAAGTGGCTTTTAATTGTTCTCGGCTTCAGGCTTGCTGTGCCGGTACTCGGCATGAAGACTTCAACGGCTTTGCTTCTGAAAAACTTTTCAGTGGCTCTCATCATTCTTTTTATTACCATGATATTTACACATGTCGTTGATGTCCTGATCAGGTCATGGGGACATCGTGTGACAGCACGGATTGACTCACGGATTGAAAATGATCTGGTTCCCCTGTTTGTAAACATTACCAAGATAATTGTCGTGGCTACCGGGCTATTGATGATACTCTCACAGTTCGATATTGATATCACACCTTTCATCGCCTCTCTCGGTGTTGCGGGTTTCGCAATTGGTTTTGCCGTAAAGGATACCCTGGCAAATGTCATCGGCGGCGTTGTTCTCATTCTCGACCGTTCCTTTGTGGTGGGAGATAAGGTGACGGTTGATGATCAGACCGGTGTCATCAAGGAAGTAGGTTTGAGAAACACGAAGCTTGTTACCTATGATAATGAAATTATTGTTATCCCTAATGGCGAATTGATGAATAAACAGTTCAAAAATTATGTCCTCCCCGATCCCAAGATTCGGGTCATTGTAAATTTCGGTGTCGCCTATGGTTGTGATCTTGACGAGGTGACTAATCTTGTTTCAGGTGTCATACAGGGGATCAGCCCGATATGTACAGATCCTGCTCCTTCGGTGGTCTGTTATGAGATGGGAGATTTTTCACTGAATTTTCAGGCTAAGTTCTGGGTTCCCGATTATGCAGATCAGTATGGAAAGAAAATTGAAGCGACGAAACTTATTTATGATGCTTTGAATAAAGCCGGTATTGAGATTCCCTTTCCAACACAGACACTGTATGTGAAAAAGGAAGACCAGGGGTAGCTAACGCTCCATGCGGAAATGAATCCGCTCAAGGTGGCGCAGGTCATTACGAACCCGTGCCTTAAGGGGAGAGTTCTTGAAATGGAGCTCTCCCTTTTCTGATTTATCAAGAAATATCCGATATATTTTTCGCGCCGTTTCTATGTCTCTCATTTCGGGATCCTTTTCAAAGGTCTGCCCCAGGTAAAAAAAAGCATCATCTATTGTTTCCCTTTCCCGGTAGCTTTTTACCATTTTGATAAAGGCTTCAATGGCCCGGTCGCCCCGTCCTGTGGCGAGGTAGAGGCGCCCTGTCTGAAGAAGGGCATTATCCGCGAGCTCATGGCCGGGAAAACGGAAGGCAATAGCCCGATAGGTTTTCAATGCTTCAATCTTTTTGCCCAGGGCAAGCTGGCATCGGGCCGCGAGAAATTGAGCTGCCGGGTATTCCCCCGAGGTATCTTTAATCTGTTCCAGGTCTTTCAGTACATTCCGGTAGTTATTTTTTTTCAGGACGATACGGCTTCGCCATATTCGCGCTGTATCTACAAAGGGGCTTGAGGGGCTTTTTGATATCAGATCATCAAAGGCCTTGCGGGAATGTTCAAAAAGGCCGCTGTTAAAAAGATCGATGCCGTTTTTCAGCATCACCTCATCAACGGATACTGAACTGCCCTTTGTGGCATCCTCCCGGTCGGAAGAAGCTGTGTCATCGGATGTCTTCTCTGAAGGGGAAGGGGAACTTTTCTTCTCTTTAGAGGGAGACTGCTGAAGAATAGATTTAATTATATCCTCTGTCTCTTTATAGTTTCTCGATTCTGCCGGGTAAGACAGTGATAAAATGAAACAGAGACCCAGGGTGGCGGTAAGAAGCTTTTTCATTGTTCGATGATCCCCCTGTCTCTCAGGATCTGTTTCGGTTCATTCTGAATGCTGCGGACGCCTTTTTCATCTTTGATTATCTTTATGGTTTTAGGTTTTTTTTCAGGAGACTGACGAGCAATCGGGGCTGGATCTTTTTTCTTTTTTTTATCATGGAGTATATCAACGTTTGAGGTTTCTTTTTTTTCCGGACGGTATTTTCCTTCGATTATATCACTCTGGTGTTTCATCTCCGGGTGTTCTGTTTTTCTTTTTCTGGCAATGTTGTCAATGATGTCAACATCAGCCTCGGGTTTCAGGTCACTGTTTATCGGGTACGGAAGTTTCGGCTTTCGGGTTCGCTGATACTCAAGGATGAACTGTGAATCCTGCATGGTGAGGGTTCCGCTTTCGCCTTTTTCTTTGCTGATGTCTATGTCGAAAACGTCTTTAACATCTTTTGCCAGGGGGGGGCTTTTTATTCGTGCGGCTTCCTGTCCCATGTTGTAGCCGATGACCATAACTACAATGACGAGAACAAAAACAAGGAAGTAAAAACCCTGCTTGATGTTTTTTTCTACATCCTTGCTGAGGCCGTTGAGCAGACCGTTTACAGTATTTAAGGTGCTTCGAATTATTTTAATCAGGGGATTCATGTTATTTCCTGTCTATGATAAATATGACCCTGCAGTCTTTCAGTTGTTGCATTGTTTTTTGACTGCTGTATATTTTTCTGATATCTCTTTCTGAAAGGACCGGGCTTCCATTGACCTTCTTAAGTGCAACGGCGTAGTAGGGATGGATTCCCGCCCGCCGGTGATTCATGGCTTTCTGCTCTGAAAGAACATAGGTGACCATTCCCGATGGTCCTGCTTTTTTGATGTTTATATGAAGCCTGCTGAAAACTTCCTTACCCCGGCTGTTTACAATGGCAGGGAAAAGCATGGGAACGATTTTCAGGCCCCGGGTATCAATAATCAGTGAAGAGTACTCAGTTTCAATGGTGTTGTCGATTCTGAGTGGGAATTCTTCATTGGGAAAATTAAAAGGAAGAGTCGTGATGATATCCCTGATTGATATTTCAAGTGTGCATGCGCTTTCGAAATATCCCGCCGGAATGGTTTTCTGTTTCGATATTTGTTTGAGTTGGTGTGAGAGTTTTTTTCGGGTGAATTCAGACCTTCTGAGCATTGCATCCAGGGTCTCCCTGCTGTCGAGGGAGAGCGTTTTAAGGATGGAGACAAGCTTCTCCATGGCGATGTCACGGGCCCTGTCTGAGGCCCTGAGGCGGCTTTCATTGAGGGAGATGTATCGGCCCTCATCGCACCAGGGTCTGCCATCCGGTGAGGTTCTTATTGTCGATACGCCCTGGGCGGTTATTTTGCCCGCAGACCAGTCTATTGAGGCGCGGCTTTCAGGCTTGCTGTAGCCAAATGAGAGGGCGGGAATCAGTATTCCCGTCAGTATCAAAAGAGATGCTTTTCTGTTTCTTTTCATGGTATTTGCTTAAATTCCGGCAGTTTTCTGATTTAGTACCTTATCATATTATCGGTTAGGCTGGAAGGTATGTGTAGGATTTTTAGGCCTCAGGCGAGGCGGGCAAGGCACTGTTCTGTCAGGGGTATGAGCTTTGCGACAGCCTTTTTTAGGTCCCGGTTCAGCAGTTCTTCCGCCTTTTCGGCATCAAGGCCTTTTCGGGTAATGTAGAAGGTGCTCTGGCGCAGAAAGGGGAAGACCAGGGAAGCGATGCCTTTTTGAGAGAGAAAATCTTCCAGCATGCCGGGGGCAATGGTCTGCTCATTGAGATGAGTGCTTGCTGCCAGAAGCCCCTCCAGGCCCCTTGTAAGGCCCTCTTTCAGGTTTCCGGCGGCATCCGGGGGTGATCCCAGGGATGTGGCGAGTATCGCGCCGGGGCTTTTCTTGAGAGGGGGAAAACCATTTTTTACTTCTTCGAGGGTCATCTCCCGGGTATTGCCGATGCGAAGGCCTCCCTCTGTGGCATTTATCACTTCGACGGGAACCCGGTGGGCAGAATCTTCGAACCATCCCCGGTAGAGGTTCAGGACAAAATCGGTTATAACTTCCTTTCCCTCTCCCCCGAAGGCCTCGAGGCGGGTAATGCTTCTTTTTCGGATAACCTGCTGGTTTATTGTATCAAGATTTTTAAAGCGGTTGGTCAGGGGGAGCCAGTCGTCATTGTGATGGGTGCCGCTGCAGTGGATCTCCCGTCCCGTATAGGCGAGGTCCTGGCCAACGAGAATGATGGGGTCGCATCCGCAGTTGAGCAGCATGTCAAAAGCGCTGGTTGCAACTGAGCCCCCGGACTGAATATCCCCCAGGGGAGGCATGAATTCTTCGAACCAGGCCATGCCGGGGGTCGATTCCCGGGAAGTGGTGCCTGTCTCATCAGTAAAGTATTTTGCCGTGGTGCTGAGCAGGGAGTTTCCCGACCATGATCTGAGAATCGGCGGGTAGCTTACCACGTCAGCACAGAGGACCGCTTCGCTTTCTTTCATGCCGAGGAAATGGCGCACTGAATGTTTCTGGGCGTCGAGGGTCATGATGATATGGGGTGTAATATCTTTTCTTGCCATGACCTTTGCGGCGGTGTCAACGCAGAGAATCAGGGCCCGCTCTTTCATGTCTTTAAGGAGGTCGAGATTTTTCCTCAGAGAGGGGCCCGCAGAAACTATAATGCCGGGAATGTTTTTAAATTCACCAAAGAGAGACTGTACCGGGGTTGATGCGGCAGCGTGGTGGATGTTGCTGAAAATATTAGTGATCCATTTTTCTTCGAATTCGATTCTTGTGAGAATGTCACTGACCCGTGAGGAGACCTGCTGTTTGAATTCATCGGCAACGGTGTCATAGAATTCCCGGTAGAGGAGATATGAAGGCCGGTGATTGAACCGGGCAACTCCTCGAAAGGAAGTCATATCAAGGGTTTCAAAGAGCTCTATCACTTCATTGCGTGACGTAATGACGCGGATACCTTTAATGTTCTCCGGGCATTGTGCCGCTGCCAGGTCAAGGGCCTCTTTGTCATGTTCAAGGGCAATGATGTCCCGGTCAGGGAAGGCCTTTTTCAGTTCAGCAATATGATACCCGAGGGCTGTTCCCGAGACCAGGATGATTGACGCTCTGCCGGGATCAAAGGAGACAACGGCCCGGGAAGCTTCTTTCTCAGGGTCGTAGCCTGAATGGAGGCGTATATCCTTTTCGCCTGAAGCGATAAGGGTGGGGAGTCCTGATTTTGCGGTTTCAATTTTATATGATGGCATGGTAATTTTTGAAGGCTCTGCTTTACAGTGTAGAAGAATACTCATCGTACTGTTTACGCAGGCGGCCCCCCATGGAGATGAGCTTGTCATCGATTTCCAGTTCGAGGATATCCATTACTTCAGCTTCGATGTAGGAGAGGTCATATTTTTTAGTTTCAATGCCGGCAAAGATATTGGCGAGGTAGACTACCGATACTATTTTTTTATAGCTGCTATCGGCATGGAGGGGCGTATGGTGGTAGTTGATTGCCTCAACCAGGTAATCGGGAAAATTCCACTTGTTGGCCATCAGGGCTCCGATGGTTGAATGGCTGATGCCGATGGCTATTTCTTCCATGATGGTAGACGACCTGATTTTACGATTCTCTACCAGTTTTGAGACCTTGTTGACCAGGTCCTGGTCGGTAGAAAGGAGAATTATCTTGCCAATGTCATGGAGAAGGGCACTGATCGATACCTGGTCGGTTATTGTCGGGAGACCGATTTCTGCAGCTATGGCGCGAGAATAAAAGGCAGTGCGGTTACAGTGGCTCCATATCTGTTCGAATTTTTTATACCGCTTATCGAGTATCTTACGGGCTGCCGCAACGGTCAGAATGGCTTCAAGGTTTTTTAAGCCGATGATCATGACCGCTTCATTGATATTTTTTACCCGCTTGCCTGTAATAAAGCCCGCTGAATTTGCAAGGCGGAGTACCTCAGCTGTCAGAGCGGGGTCAGCGGAAATGCCCTTTGCAATGTCTTCAATGCTCGCTTTGGGGTTTCTACAGAGCCCCTGGAGGTGAAGAATGTTTTCAGGAAATGTAGGAAGTGCCTTTACCTGCTGGAGGATATCCTGCTTAATTTTAGTGATGGTTTCTTCGGGACGAAGTTGAAAGGGTATCGTGACTGTGGCGGTTACACTATCGGCATCAGTAATAATGCTGAAGTTTGAAGATTCGATACCTGCATTGCGGAGAAGCAGAATGATCAGAGTAATCCCGAGCCCCGCCCCTTCGCTGGCATCGTAGACATCTTCGTAAACTTCTGTAAAATCCCTGCTCGCGACTGCTTTTTTGATTCGTAACTTAATTCGTTTCAATTCTTCTGGATGGATGGGAATATTGTTTTTAACGCTGATAGTAATTCCCGTGTCAGTTTTTTTAACTTTAAAGAGAACCGAGTAGGTGCTGACGCTCAACTCCCTGCTGAAGGAATCAAGGTCGTTTATGACCTTGGTTTTGAATTCCTTCATGCCGAGTGAATAGTCTCCTTCGATGGCAATCTGGTAATCCTGGTTGGCAAAAAAGATTCTTTTTGCGTTTGCCTTGACGGCGTTGAGGAGTATTTCCCGGAGAATGGTGATAATTGTATCGAGGAGGTATATCAGGTCAATATTACCGAGGATTTTAGCCACCAGTGAATTTATGGTAAGTAAAATTTCATCAGTAGGATAGCGAAATCTGAGTGCAACTTCCTCACCCTTGAAAACCTTCGAGGTCAGTTCCGAGGTGTTTACAAGCCCCCGTTCTTTCATTGCATCATTGACAGACATATTTACCTGGTTGCCGGGAAAACAGCCTCGTCTTTAGGACGGCTGCTTATCTCTTTTGTTTGCTTTCCTTCACCTGTGATAATCGTAAAAAGGTTTTGTATATATATTTTATTTTTGCCTCTGAGTCAATCGAATTTGCCGGGGTAGATGCTTTTTTCTTTTCATTTTTTTTATCTGAAAGGGGTGTAGGGGGGAAGTCAAGAAAGGAAGTTTTAACTTTTTCCTGTTCTACATGGGTGAAAAATTTTTCAGCAGCCTTAGAAAGGGAAAAAGATGCTGCAATAGTGCAGGATGTTACCGGCAGGGTCGACATGAGGCGTTTCCAGTTTGAGAGATTCTTCCAATCGGGGGAAGGAATTGTACAGTGTACCGAAGATACACCCCGGTCAATAAGAAGCTCCTGTATTTTTTGTACCCCCTCAAAGGCTGAAATATTTCCGCAGATATAGGCTGTATTCTTTTCCTGGTGAACCAGTATCTGATAGCCCTTTCCCGCTAAAAGTTTTTCAAGGGGTGGCTGGTCTCCACCTGGTAAAAAGAGAATCGGGAGAAACAGCACCACGGCACCTGCTGCGGCACGACTTTTTTTCATGGCCCCGGGAAGCATTACCATGGTCAGGGGGACGATTATGACAACGGCGAGCCACGGATTAGCCGTGACGCTGCCGTGACCTGAAAAGTGCTGCAGAATATCAGCGGCTCCCCGTGCCGCATCGAGAAGGCCCCCGGTTATTCCCGAGAGAAATGAAGGGTTGCCCAAAAAAGTGTATGATGCAGCCAGGGTTCCCATCGAGGCGTAGAGCGCCAGGGTAACCAGTGGAACCATAACCAGGTTGATTAGAAGGCCTCCCGGCGTTGCCTCGCCGATTAGAAAAAATATCAGGGGGGCCGCGATGATCTGTGCACCCAGGGAAACCGCAAGGGGATTTTTTATCATGGCGGGAAGGAAAAAGAATCCCTCCCTGAGCTTTTCGTAGAAAAGGAGAATTCCCAGGGTGGCTCCAAAGCTGAGGTGAAAACCGGGAGAAAAGATATCCCAGGGCGAAATAAAAAGTATAATCAGCGCCGCGAGATAGAGAATGTTGAACACCTCCTTTTCGGCGTGGATTACGCGCAGAAGAACAAAAAGTGAAAACATGATACCGGCGCGCATGAGAGAAGGGGGAAGATCAGTCATCCAGACAAAGGAGAGTACTGCCGCCAGGGCGGGAAGGTACCGGGCGGGCGAACCGGCCGAGAAGAAACTGAAAAGAAAAAGGGGGACCGCCGCTACCATGGCGACATGGAGTCCGCTTGCCGCCAATAGATGCAGCACTCCGCAGCGCCTGAAATGATAGAGGGTTCCCGGATCGATACAGTGCCGGTTGCCGAAATAAAGCCCCTTGAGAAGACGGGCATTTTTATCTGAATACAGTTCATGGATGCGCAGTTCAAGATTATGCCTGAGAGTATCCCGCAGTTTACCTGGAGGCGTTGAAAGTACTTTTACCTGTGCCGTCGTAAGCCAGGCAGAACAGGCAATTCCCCGGCGGGCCAGGGTTTTTGCTGATCGTGACTTTTTAAGGGGGCGGCAGGGCCTTTTGAGACGAAAGAGTGATCCTTTTCCCAGGGCGGTGGTTTCATTGAAAAAGAGGACCCCTTTTAGCTTTTCTGTTTTTTTATTTTTATCCCGGTAGAGCTCTGCTTCAAACATGGTATGGCTGCGATATCCTTTGACTGTGGTAATCCTGCCATACTGGTAGGCAGCAGTTTCAGTTTTTTCCGGTACGGTACCAAAGGTAGAGAAAAGGGAATGGGTAAGGATGGCGGCAAGAAAAATCATGGCGATACAGAGCCCTTTACCGCGCCTGGTTTCTTTCTGGTACCGGTATAAAATAAAACCCGAAAAGACCAGGGCAGCGGTACCCGGTATCAGAAGGGACAGGTTATCTTCCTTCACGACATAAAAGAGAAGTATTATGCAGGCCTCCCAGGCGAGGATTCCCGCTGACGGTATCATGAGGCGTTCTCTGATTGATATTTCCGTACCGGGTTTCATTTCCTTCCCCTGAAAATCTTTTTTGGCCTTTAAAGGGTAAACGAAATCGGCAGGGGAAAGATGAAAAGTTTTTCAGGCTATCACGAAAAAAAGGGCGGTAAAAGATATAGACGGTGGGGGTTCTTAGAGACGCCCAACCTTGAAGAGAAAGCCGATGGTGATTCCGTAGGATACCTTGTAGGAGTTTTCTGTTATATCGACTTTGCCGACCGCGTCATCGTAGCCGTAGAAGCCGAAGCGGGTCATCAGATCAATGACAAGCCGGGTGTCAAAGGTTGTATTGATAATGATTCCCACGGGGACCTGGAGGCCCGCGGTGCCGTTGTAATTGATGTTTGAGGGAGGAGTCTCAAAATAGATCCCCGCACCGGTGGCGATGGATATCGTTTCGGTCAGGGGCCATTTGTATTTGCCCAGAATTGACCAGAAGAGATGGTGCACCTGGTGGCTGTCATTAAAGTTGCCGATATATTCTACCCTGAAGTCACCGATTATGTTATTAACGAAGATATTGAACATCACTCCGCCGGTGGCCTGAAGGCCGCTGGTATGTACATTTTGAAAGGTGCTCAGGGTGGTGTTCCAGTCTTTATAGCGTATGTGGTTGTAGCCGGTTCCCGCAACCGGCCCGGCATAGGTGTAGAAAAGCATTTTTCTCTGGTTTTTTTTGTCCTCTGCCGCCGCGGGCATTGCTGCGGTGATCATCAGGGCTGTGGTGAAAATGAACAGCATGATACGGCGGAGTGATTTCATAGTTTTGCCCCTTAACGCACCTGCAGTGGATTTTTAATTACCTGTGTGTTTGCCGGTACATTGAAATCAAAAAGAGACTTCGGTACACTGGTTGAAAAACTGACATTTGAGAGGGATACATTAAGGGTATCTCCCTTCTGGTTTTTCAGTACTGCTTTCCTGAGAAAGAAACTTGAATCGAGAAAAAGCATGATTTCAGAGTAGGTTCGGTCTGAATTCTTCAGTTTCAGGGTGTAGCCCCCTGAGCCCTGAGAGGTCACAATTCCCATGTAGCCGCTGACCAGGCCTCCAAAGCCTCCTGATCCCCCGCCTCCAAGATCCTGAACGGCGCAGACATTATTTCCCGGGTCATAGACCCATAGTTTGCGTCCATTGGCCACAAGGGTTTTTCCTGAAGGGCTGCTGAATTTGATGTATATTTTGTTCGGAGCCAGGTACTTGAAGCTTCCTGTATAGGGGGGACCGCCGTTGGTACTCCACTGGATGATACCGGTCATCCGGCCGGCGCTGTACATTCGTCCCTGGAATTTTGCAAGGGCATCGCTGCCGGTAATAGCTGAGAGATCGACTGTAATAAGAAGACAAATAACTGAAAATGTTGATATTGTAAGAAATACTGCTTTTTTCATTGGTATACTCTTTTCCTGTTTCTGGTACTTTTGCTCTTTTTCCTGTCACTATGACCGTCTCATCAATAGTACTGATATGCGGCGTATCTGTCAAATGAGAATTCTATCCAGAGTGTCTCTTCGACCATTCCCCGTGATAAAAGGGAAATTGCAATCAATATTTGATTTATCAGAATTGTTAAAATTCTTGCCAAATGAGTACGAGTCTGTATTAAATGATGTTATTGAGGATAACTTTAAAGCGTATTTCTTGAAGGCGTCGATTTGCATTGATTTTTCATTGAAGGCGAGCTTGGCAAAGCTCGCCTTCAATGAAAAATCGCGCCTTCATATAAAAATGCGCCTTCAGGCAAAATGTATCCTCAAAAACATCAAACCGGGAGTTTCTATGAATTTTCGCCTGATACTTGTCATCCTTCTGCTTGCCGGCACGGTTACCGGTTCATGGATTGCCAGCGAACCGATTTACCGTTTTTACCTTCAGATCTGGTATCGTGATGTGAAGAATGTCACTCCTGAGTTAATGGAAAAACATGCAACACGACTGTTTGACCGCCATGAGTACGAAGAACTCACCCGTTATCTCAACCGGCTTGCGGTCATCTATAGCAGCGACAGTAAAATATTAAGAAAATCCGGGCTTTATTTTCTCCGAATGAAGGAACGGGAGAGGGGGGTTGAACTGATCTCCGCGGCCCTTGACCTCGGGACAATCCCCCTGTCTGAGCTGAAGGCGGCGGTTTCGGTCCTTTTCCAGGAACAGTACTACGGTGATGTTGAAGGAATACTGAAGAAAAAACAGCCTGTTACCGACCCTGACCTGCAGTATTATTACGGTGTGTCACTTTTTAAAATGGGATATTTTTCTGATTCAGCTGATATTTTGAAAAAGGCCTACAGGAACGGTTACCAGGACGCCCGCAGCCTTTTTTTTCTCGGCAGTGCTATGAGTGCTTCGGGTAATTACGAGGGAGCTGAGTTGTATCTCGAAATGGCCTGGCAGAAGGAGAGATTTAATCGTGACATAAGAAAAGCCCTTGCTGATGTGTACCGCAGGCAGGGGAAGCTTGAAAAAGCAGCGGCTATCATGACCGGTCGACGGTGATTTTATTTATCTGGTTTTTTATCAGTTCCCTTTTTCATTCTATCGATCATTTTTAATGCAATTTCAGTGATATCCCCTGTTATGTTGCTTTCCATCCATATGAGGTTTTTGTTTTTCAAATCAATACACCGGATCCAGGCATTGGTGTGCCTGCTGTTGAAACCGACGACAATAAGATAATCCATTCGGCCCTTATAGGTTTTGTAGAGCCGGTGAAGAACAGCATTCTTGGTCTTCTGGTAGTAGAGATCATGTTTCTGGAAAAGCTTTCGGGCAGCTTTGACATCTTTAATGTACCGTTCTCCCGTCCATGTTCCGGTGAGAAATTTCACTTTCCGTTTATCGGTAATCGTATCGTAGGAATTATCACGGGTTGAAATACTTTTGAATATTTGAATATTATCTTCGTCTATGTCGTCACCGAGTGTATTTGCCTGGAAAGAGGAGACCCTGTACTTGCTGTTGAGAAAGGGGATATAGAATTCGTTGAGATCTTCGGATTTAAGGTTTGTGAAAAAACCGATCTGCGATGAGGGTACTATTGGCTGGGTCATGTAGAAACGTTTGGTGTCCATGAAATTCAGGAGAATGTCGGTTATCCGGTCAACAAGGCGAAAGATTTCAGTCTCCATTCTGCCCACATTGGTGAATGTGAAGAGGCGCTTTGACCGCTCAGAATAGAGGTGGAGCAGAATTTTTATCCTGCCGTCGGGCAGGGGTGTGAAATTTCCATAGATAAAGAGATCCGCATTTGTTTTTTCAGCCAGTTCAGGGAGTTCAAAGGGTTCGTATTTTTTTTCAAGCTTCATCTTGTATTTTTTGAGTATCTTGTTCACTCCAATGGGCTTAACAACATTGATATCAAAAATATTTTTCAATGAGTTTGCAAAGGAATTTGGGAAAATAGTTTCAAGGTAGTCAAAGTTATCATCACCCGAGTTATTGGCAAGATACCCGAAAGCCATTGTGGGAGCAGCCTCAGCATCCACAATGGGGATGCTGAGAAAAAGCAGTAGTGCAATACTGATTTTTACCAGGTATCTCATGAATTATTTTCCGGCCATGCTGCCGATTAAATGATCCAGAATTGTTTCGATGTTATCATTATATTTTGTTGGATAATTTTCAATCCACATGATCTCAAAGCTGTCAAGGTCAATCAGGCGGCCCCAGCTGGTATGCGTCCAGTCCTTCAGGTCAAGGATAACCAGGTAGTTAACCTTCCATTTGTTTTTCAGTTCTGTCAACAGCTCAGCCTTGTTGATTTCATAGTTGTAAAAATGGAGTTTGTAGATATTGCTGAAGGATTTCTGCATTGAAAGAATTGCTCCTTCATCAGCAGAGAGGCCGTAGGATATTTTTTTCATATCCTTAATGTCAAAAACATCAGAGAGGCGGTACAGGTCTGCTGAATTAAAGGCACGCACATTATATCCCTTTGAAAGGAATTTAACGAGAACCACATTCTTCAGGTTGTTTTCACCATCGTAGATAATAGCAACATTTGAACGGGCAGGGAGCTTTTTTTTAGAGAATTTTATATTCTTTTTTGACGCACATGAGAGTGATGATATTATAAAAAGTGATATGAGCGATACGATAAGTCCATAGCTTACTATTCGTTTCATTCTGGTACCTCGCAGCTTGAGGCCGAAGCCTTAAGTTGATATATTTTGAATATAACATCTATTATAATAATAAGTAGTTGGAGGTCTGTCAAATATAAAAAATAGCTACAATTTAGTAATTGTAGCTATTTTTATTGGAGTAAGCCTTTTGTTGCGGTTTTAGAAGGAAGTTTTACTTCTTTTTTTCTGTTTTTTTCTCGGTTTCTTTTTTCTTGTCAGCCCCTTCAGAGGTCTTTTTCTTTTCCTGCTCTTTCATGTAATTCTTGAATCCTTCCTTGTTGACCTTGTTCTCAGTCAGCAGATTCATGATATATTCATTGGATTTAACGCTTGCTTTGCGAATGAATATCTGCTGCTTAACCTGGTTGATTACCGCTTCTGTAAGAGGAGCACCCTTAAAATATTTACGGTTCTGGTTGTAGAACTGCTCAACTTCCGCTTCTGAAACTTCAATCTGGTCTTTCAGCTTAATTCCCATATAGTACTGTGAGACCGTAGTCATTTTGCTCAGTTCAATGATCGTGTTGAGTTCATCCTGGTCGATATCTTTATCGTTAATAGCCTTTTGGTATACCAGTTTTTGAGAGATGAGAAAATCAAGGTAGTTCGCCTTAACAAGGGTCTGTCGTGCCTGGGCATTCAGGTTTTCAGTATTTTTAGCCATCTTGTCGACGTCTTCATTTGAATCGACTCTCAGGGCAAGTTTGTTCTGTGTGTAGTAGAAATTGTTGAATTCTTTAATAGAGATTATGTCATCGTTAATTTTTGCTGCCCAACCACGTGAGCTGTTTTTATTACGTGAGATATTTGAACGGGCAGGAAGCTTTGTCTTTGAGAATATAATATTCTTTATGACCTTGTTCTCAGCCTTTAGATTCATGATATATTCATTGGATTTAAGGCTCGCATTTCGCATGAAAATTTTCTGTTTAATCTGGTTGATAACCGCTTCAGTAAGAGGAGCAGCCTTGAAATAATTGAGGTTCTCGTTGTAGAACTGCTCAACTTCAGCTTCTGAAACTTCAATCTGGTCTTTCAATTTAATGCCCATGTAATATTGCGATACCATAGTCATATTACTCAGTTTCATAATCGTGTTGAGTTGATTCTGATTGATATCCTTATCGTTAATAGCCTTTTTATATACCAGTTTTTGAGAGATGAGAAAATCAAGGTAGTTCGCCTTTACAAGGGTTTGTCGTGCCTGGGTATTCAGCTTTTTAGTATTTTTAGCCATCTTGTCGACGTCTTCATTTGAATCGACTCTCAGGGCAAGTTTGTTCTGTGTGTAGTAGAAATTGTTGAATTCTTTAATAGAGATTATGTCATCGTTAATTTTTGCCGCCCAACCACGTGAGCTGTTTTTATTACGTGAGATATTTGAACGGGCAGTATGCTTTGTCTTAGAAATTTTAATATTTTTTTTGGACGCGCCTGAGAGTGATGAGATTATAAAAAGTAATATGAGCGATACGGCAAGGCCGTAATTTATTTTACGTTTCATTCTGATACCTCGCAGAATTGAAGCTGAAGCCTATAGCTGGAATTTTTAATGTAACATCTAAAAGCAGCAGATCTGTCAAATATAAAAAATAGCTACAATTTAGTAATTGTAGCTATTTTTATTGGAGTAAGCCCTTTATTGCGGTTTTAGAAGGAAGTTTTACTTCTTTTCTTCCGTTTTTTTCTCGGTTTCTTTTTTCTTGTCAGCCCCTTCAGAGGCCTTTTTCTTTTCCTGCTCTTTCATGTAATTCTTGAATCCTTCCTTGTTGACCTTGCTCTCAGCCAGCAGATTCATGATATATTCATTGGATTTAACGCTTGCTTTGCGCATGAAAATCTGCTGTTTAACCTGGTTGATTACCGCTTCTGTAAGAGGAGCACCCTTAAAATATTTGCGGTTCTGGTTGTAGAACTGCTCAACTTCCGCTTCTGAAACTTCAATCTGGTCTTTCAGCTTAATTCCCATATAGTATTGTGAGACCGTAGTCATTTTGCTCAGTTCAATGATCGTGTTGAGTTCATCCTGGTCGATATCTTTATCGTTAATAGCCTTTTGGTATACCAGTTTTTGAGAGATGAGAAAATCAAGATAGTTAGCCTTTACAAGGGTTTGTCGTGCCTGGGCATTCAGGTTTTCAGTATTTTTAGCCATCTTGTCGACGTCTTCATTTGAATCGACTCTCAGGGCAAGTTTGTTCTGTGTGTAGTAGAAATTATTGAATTCTTCAATAGAGATTGAGTCATCATCAATTTTTGCTGCCCAGCCACCTGATCCGATTTTATCGCATGAGAGAATGGTCATGGCAGTGATAACTGCAAGTAGTGAAAGAGAAATTTTAATGTTCATAGTATGTTATCCTGTTAAGTGTTCTGATTTATCCGGCAGCTGAGGGAAGGATTGAAGGTCTTCCGGTAGTGTCAGCCTGGAGACATTATGGCAGGAGAATACTCCTTAAGATAATTGTTGCAACCATTTTTTTAGCTCAAGGAGCTTTTTTTCAGAGCTTGTTGACCGGGGGTTGAAAATGAGAATCTCCTGGTCCCGGGGATCAATAGAGAGTCGGTCATCTTCTGCAATATGTGTAATGAGGGCGGCCCGGTCAATTTTAGCAACACTTCCTATTTTAACCTTTATTGCCCGTGAATCTTCAAGAATTTCGGCAATCTGGAAAAGTGACGCGATAGCCCTGATTTTTTCAAGCTCAACGAGAACCTTTACTTCTTCAGGCGGGGGCCCAAAGCGGTCCTTCATTTCATCTTCCAGGGATTCAACTTCTTCCGGGGTATCACATGATTCGAAACGCTTGTAAAATTCAATCTTCTGGCGTTCATCACTGATATATGATCCGGGAATAAAAAAATCTGTCTTAACAAAGACCGGGGTCCTGAAACTGCTGCCAGCTTCCTCTCCCTGGAGTCTCTTTACCGCATTATCGAGCATCTGGCAGTAGAGGTCAAAGCCGACTTCCATGATACTTCCACTCTGTTCTTTGCCAAGGATGTTTCCCGCTCCCCTGATTTCCAGGTCTTTCATTGCCACCTTAAGACCACTGCCGAGCTCAGAGTACTCTGAAATAACCTGAAGCCGTTTTTGTGCCTCTTCAGAGAGGGGAACATGTTTCGGGTAGAAAAGATAGGCGAAGCTTTTTCGTATCGAACGGCCAACCCGCCCTTTGAGCTGGTAGAGCTGTGAAAGCCCGAAGGTGTCGGCCCGGTTGATGACTATGGTGTTTACATTGGGCATGTCGAGGCCCGATTCGATGATGGTAGTAGAAACCAGTATGTCATATTTTCGGTTAAGAAAGTCTATCATGATTTCTTCAAGTTCATGTTCGTTCATCTGACCATGGGCCACGCAGATGGATGCTTCAGGCACAAGGCGCTGCAGAATTTCAGCCTGGGCATCGATTGTCTGAACGCGGTTGTGGACATAGAAGATCTGGCCCTCCCGGTCGATTTCATTCATAATGGCCATTTTAAGAATGTCCGGGTTGTCTTCGAGTACATAGGTCTCAATGGCCTGACGATTTTCCGGAGGCGTGGTAATTGTTGAGAGGTCGCGGATACCCGCCATGGACATATGAAGGGTCCGTGGAATAGGGGTCGCTGAAAGGGTCAGTACATCAACGAGGGTACGGATCATTTTCAGCTGTTCCTTATGCTTGACGCCGAATTTTTGTTCTTCGTCAATGATAAGAAGCCCGAGGTTTTTTATTTTCATATCCTTCGCCAGAAGGGCATGGGTTCCGATGACAATATCGAGCTCGCCTTTAGAAAGCTTATCTTTTATCTCCAGAACCTGGCCGCGGGTGCGAAAGCGGGAGATCATGTCAATGGTAATAGGGTATTCGGCAAAACGCTTTTTGAAGGTATTGAGATGCTGCATTGCCAGGACAGTTGTGGGAACCAGGATCGCTACCTGCCGGCCTGCCATGACGCCTTTAAAGGCGGCTCGAATGGCCACCTCGGTTTTTCCAAAGCCTACATCTCCGCAGACAAGCCGGTCCATCGGCTTATCGCTTTCCATGTCATCCTTTACGTCTTCAATTGCGGTAATCTGGTCAGGGGTCTCTTCGTATTCAAAAAGAGACTCAAACTCTTCCTGCCAGTTGGTGTCAGGGGGATACTGGTATCCCTTGAGGGAGCTTCTTTGTGAATAGATGCCGATAAGCTCCCGGGCGATTTCTTCGACTGATTCCTGTACCTTCTGTTTGATTCGGTTCCATGCGGATTTTTTGCCAAGGGAATCAATGCGGGGTGTTCGCCCGTCAAAGCCGATATATTTCTGCACCAGGGTAATCTGGTCGAGGGATACATAGAGTTTATCCCCATCAGCATATTCAATGAGAAGAAAGTCCCGCTCTACGCCCCCCGCTGCCATGCGCTCGATTCCCCTGAAGGTGCCGATGCCGTGATTGATATGGACAACATAATCCCCTTCTTTTAGATCAAGAAATGATTCAATGGGACGGGAGCCTTTTTTCTTAAACTGTTTTTTCTTCCGGTAATTTTTACCGAAAATTTCCTGGTCAGAGAGGATAAGAAGTTTCAGTGAAGAGATCTCAACTCCTTCATGGTAGGGTGAGATGATAATGCTTACTTTCTCCCCGGGGTTGTAATGGTCAAAGTCGCTGCCGGGATTAAAGGGAGCCAGAAGATCGTAAAGACGCCGGGCCTGCCCCTCGAAGCCTGTGGTTATAATAATCTTCCATCCTTCTTCAAGGCGCCTTTCAATTTCTTCCCGTACTGATTTTATTCTGCCGTGAAAATTCTGGATTCCTTTCAGTTTCCAGTTCAATGCCCCCGGTGTTGACGTAAAGGCCTGCAGGCGGCTGGCTTCCTTCCTTACCCTGTCAAAAATTTCATGATCGATAAGCAGCTCAGGCTCAAGGCAGATGGTGTCCCGGTGCCGGCGCTCATAGAGTTCGGAAAAAGTTTTCATGAGTAGGTTTCGTTTTGATGCCAATTCGTTCTCTTCGAGAAACAGTACTGCTGACGTGTCAGTGAGGTATGAATCAAGGGTTGCTGAATCCATGACTGCGGGAAAGAGATCTTCAATGCCGCGAATGTTTTCAAGATAGCCGTCATCAAGGCCGAGGATAATTTCTTCAGAGAGATCTTTGCTGTCAGCACGGGCCTTTTCGAGGATGTCATAGAGGCGCTCGCGTTCTTTTTCAAAGAGAACCATTTCGCGGCGTGGATAAAGGGTTACCTGTTCACGGTGACCCGTTGATATCTGGGAGTTCAGGTCGAATTCGCGGATCGACTCAAGTGTCTCGTCGAAAAAGTCGAGACGAACCGGTGAATCCATATTGGGAAGGAAGACGTCAATGATGCCTCCCTTGACAGAAAAATGCCCGTAGCTTTCAACGCGCTGTTCCCGGCTGTACCCGTAGGCGGCGAGGGTCTCAATGATATCATCAAAGGGGTAATCTTCATTTATCTCAAGTTCGAGTCCCCGTGACTGAAAAAAGTCCCGGGCGGGAAGTTTACGCATCAGTGCTTCGACCGTGGTGATGCAGACGCAGGGCGTCCCGGCCATCAGGCGGTACAGGGAAGTCACCCGGTTCCGTTCAACTGATTCAGGAGGTGAAACAAATTCATAGGGTAAGGTCTCCCAGGGTGGAAGCAGAAGAAGATCCTTTTCATCAACAAAGCATGAAAGGTCAAGGTAGAGCTCCTGCATTTTTTGACTGGTATCGGTGACAATCAGGTACTGCCGGGGCCTTTTGATAAAGAGTGAGGCGATAATCAGGGGATACGAAGACTTCGTGATGCCTTCGACGGCAAAGCTCGACCCCGGATTTTCAGGAATCTGCTGAAAGTCCTCTGAAGCGGTAAAGGAGACTGCAATATCTTTTAAGATCATGAGTTTTTATTGTTTAATGAAACCATTGTCGCGGGAGGGGGGATTAATGCAAGCATTTTGTTTTGAAAGCGCGTGACGCAAAATTTTGATTTTGAAGGCGCGAAAGCGCTTTCGCGCCTTCAAAATCAAAATTTTGCGCGCCTTCAGGGTTATGATAAATTTTTAAATGATTTTTTCTGAAGAATCTAATTCATCCCGCGTGTCAGGTTCATCAGAAACTTCAACATCGTCAGAAAAGTCTGGGTCATCATTGATCTCAGGTTCATCATCACCTTCAGCGATATCAATGTTTTCAGAAGCTTTCTCGAATTCAGCACTGAGCTGGTCGGCGAGATCTCTCAGTTCATTTGAGTTCTCCCGCATCTTCTCGGTGTTGAGTGTGTTTTTCTGTACCGATTTGTTGGTTGTTTCAATTGAAGAAACCACATCGCCAATGGCGGTTTCCTGTTCAATCATGGTCATTTCAATCTGTTCTGATTTTGAGCGTACTACTTCAATCCGTTTGTTCATTTCTTCCTGAAGGCCCTTTTGCTCGCCAATGGTTCTCAGGGCTTCGGTTGCCTTGTCGCGGATGGTTTTGGTTTCATCGATGAGGCCATTGATAAAGGTAACCATTTGAAGAATGATTTTACTTCCTTCTTCAACATCATCCTTGTTCTTGTCGATGATTTCATGGATCTGCTTCAGTTCCTGGGCGCTGTGCTCCGCGAGCTTGCCGACTTCTTCTGCAACAACGGCAAAGCCCTTGCCGTGCTCTCCTGCCCGGGCGGCTTCAATCGTGGCGTTGAGGGAGAGCAGATTAATCTGGTCGAAAAAATTCTCGATAATGGCAATCACTGATATAATGTCATTTGAGTTGGCCGTTATCTGGGCATTAATTGTCTCGAGCATTTTTGATGAATGAGTACCTTCTTCTGCTTTATTCATAAAGTTGAGAAAGGAAGTTGAGATTTCCCTGCCGCTTCCCTCGATACGGTCAATGGATTCTGAAATAGTATCCAGGCTGGTGATGAGATCTTTAATTGACTGGTACTGGTCGCCGGTGGCAAAACTGACACTGGTGGTAGAGGCGGAAATTTCTTCCATGGTTGCCGAGAGCTCTTCAACTGACGCGGCCTGTGACTGGGCGTTATCGCTGAAATCTATGATAACCCCGTGGGTTGAAGAAATTGATTTTGTAAGATGTGAAGCTGTTTGATAAATAGTATTGAGCAGGGATTTTATAAAGTGGTACTGTTCTTTGTTCTTTTCCGCTTCTTCTTCTGTCGTCTCAAGGGCTTTCTGGAGAAATTTACTTACAACCGAACAGATCATGAATACAATGGCAAGGGTAACTGCCCCTTCAACAGCAGCTGTGGTTGATACTTTTATCTGTTCTCCTGTAACATTAGGCAGGGCAAATTTTATTAAAAAGATAATATGGGTGGCTATAAAGGCCAGAAGAATGGGTATTGAAACAAATCTACGGCAGAACATGGTTGCAAAGACAACGTCAACGAACATGAAATACCCGAGAGTAACCGGTGAAAGTGCAGGGCTCCGGGTGAAAAAACCGAGAATGCATATAAACATTGCGACAATAGCCATCAGATTTGCCGCGGAAATATGGCTACCGCGGCGTACAAGAATGGTACATATAACTGCAATAGTCATCATTGAGGCCGTGGATGTCATCATCTTCAGGCCTTCTTTTATCGGCAGGGAAAAAGCGTAAATAAGTACAATTGACATGAGCGAAAAGAATAATATGCTCATAATTGCCATGAACTGGGCTTTTTTAAATTGAACAAAGTCCCTCTCGTCATAGCGGGCCAAGAGATAGCCCATAATCTTTTTGTATGGTGTTTTCATTGTTGATCCTGGTTTTTTATTGTCTATATAATATAGTCACTATATCGGAATATTTCTAAAGATCAATTAAAATTCTTTCTGGACAGTTAGTAGTATGACCGTGGCACATGATTTTCTATCATATTAACCGCATTAATAATCCGTTTTGTGCCATAATTGAGTAATAAAAGCATAGCCCGGGAGGGCGTCATATTTGAAGGCACCATAATATTTGAAGGCGAGCTTTGCAAAGCTCGCCTTCAAATATTATGGTGCCTTCAGACAAAAGGCTCTTTTTTTAGCACTTCTTATAAGGTGATCTGATCTCCGACCTTCAGGTCACGGTATTTCTCACCAAAGGCGGCCTTGAACTGGTCAAGGGCCAGGTCTGAACTGTCATGGGGAGACAGTGAGACCAGGGCGGGTTTTTCTTTCTCAATGGCTTCAATGGCCTCGGTAATATCCTTCTGGTTTATTCCCTTCCAGGGAACCCGGTCAGAACCGACAATATTTTGAAGGTTTAAGGGGCCGATCTTAACCCGGCCGTCACTTACCGGCAGATGCAGGCCGCCGATAACCGCGTATATCGGCAGGTTAAATATTTCTTTTGCCCGTTCAATGATACGCTGAACAGTCTGGTGTCCGCAGCCGATAATCAGCACCAGTCCTTTTCCTTTCAGGTTGACCGCCAGGCTCTGCTCATAGGTGGGGCCCATGAGAAAAAGATTGCGGGGGATAACACCCATGGTGGCGATGCCCGGTCCGAGAACCTTCGGCTCACGGGTAACGGTTACTTTCGGCCCTGGATTGTTCTCTGAGGGAGAAACCTCCAGGGGAGCATAGACAGGAATTTCTCCCAGGGATACCGGTCCCTTTGAGAGGCTGAATTTTTTGCTCCGCTGTTCTTCCATGCCGCCCAGGTGGTCAAGGTGCAGGTGGCTGATGAAAATCATATCGAGAGAGTCGGGAAAAACAGAAAGCTTTTCCATGTTTGATATCAGGGGGGAAGGGTGTTCTTTTTTTGCATTAAAGCCTACATCAAGAAGAATCGATGTGTCATCAGCTTTAACCAGGTATGAGACCCCTGCCTCGGTTTTAAGGTCTTCCCGGTCTGTGTAGTAGTCAACTAATGGAAGAACAGAAAGGCTTGAAACAGATCCGAGGTCGTCAATGGTTACGTCGGCCATTGCCTGTCGTTCTGCCTCCGCTCTGCGGTTCCCTGCCGCGAGCTGAATTACCTTGAGCATCAAAAAGAGGAGTATAATCCCCGCGATGCCCGCTATTACATAGAGTATTGCCATTGTGCATCTCCTGTTTATTAGTGTATGTTGAGACGAAAATCATGAAGGCGCGAAAACGGTTTCGCGCCTTCATGATTTTCATTTATATATTAGAAGGCTCTTTCAGAAACTCTGCAAGGGGTTTCATGCTTTGAAGAACTTCTTCTATTTCACGCATGGTATTGTCGAGGGAGACATTTGCGTCTTCAAAGGCCTGTTTCTCAAAGTTAGAGAGGGACTTCATGTTCTCTACATCTTTGGTGCTGGTAAATTCAATAAGCTGTGTGAGAATAGTTCTCAGGTTGCGGTACAGGGCACAGATGGCATTGTACATCTCATAGTAATGAACAAAGCGCATGGTTCGCTCATCGTCGCCTCCTATGAACTCAATAAGCTGTCTTCCTTCATTATCTATTTTGGCCTGATAGTAGGTGAGAGACCGGGGATAGTTTGTCAGTTCTTTTTCGTAATTTTCGACCTTTTCAAACTGCTGGATTCCATCAATTTCAAGGTTTCGAAAAACATTCTCCAGTTCAATGGAATCTGTTTTGTTTTCTTTAGGGAAGACATTGGAATTTTTAATATTCATCATAATGCCCCCGAGACGGTCCCGGTGGGCTTCCATCAGGTGGAGGGTTTTACGGATCAGACCGGCAGGGTCAAAGTATTCTTCGTGATCTTCAACCAGTTCTTCTTCGTCAACGTATTCATCATCGTACTGGTTTTCATTATTAATGCGTTGCTGTACCACCTTCTGCTCAAAGACATGAGCTTCCATGGCGGAAGAGCGCATTATTTTTACAATTTCGACCTTTCGATCAAGGCGGTTGTAGCGTAAACCGTACATGTTCCCATTCTTGTCAATGTATCTGTTGTGAAGATCATATACTGAAGCCCGGGTTGTATCAATGTCTGCAGTAGTCTCAATTTTTATGATTCTGTTTTTCATAGATCCTTTTCGGAAATTTCAGGAATCTCTTCATCGAACTCTACCGCAATGTAAACTTCCCCCTTTGCTGCGAAGCGGGCGAATTTTTGAGCCACTTCAGTGGGGTTAAACTCAAGAAGTCCGGTCCGCACAGTATGTCCCATGATTTCATACACTTCCTTTTTAATTGTAAAGAAGACTCGAATCGGCATATGAACCGGAACCCGGTTATCGGAAACAATAAAGACTCCTCCCTGGCTCAGGTCGAGAATAAGCCCTTTTCCCTTTGATGGAACGTCCTGTATGACATCGACTTCATCGGGGTTGCCCTCATAATAATCAAAGGTTGTCTTGATTTTACACGCATGGCGCGTATATTTTCGTTTTTCGCTCATAATATCCTCAGCCTGCGGAAAGTTTTCATTAAGAATAGGTAAAGAAGTTCGTGTCGTCAATCTTTTTATTGTAGAGAAAAAGGGCTTTTGTCGGTTTGTGAGAAAAAGATTGAAAATTTTAAGGGGGGAAGAAAGATGTCTTTTTAAATGGAAAGCGCGTGTTCATGAAGGCGCGAAAGCGCTTTCGCGCCTTCATGAACACGCGCCTTCAAATAAACAATTATATTACATAAATGTAACATATTCCTTTAAATGTGATTTTTCCCAATTAATGATTGTACAGAGAAAATATCTCATAATATGGTGACATAATCCAAAATAAAGCGGCAGCCTTAAAGACCGCTCAACAGGAAGAGTTGTATGAATAACCACAATACGAAATTTGTTTTTGTAACCGGCGGAGTATGTTCCTCCCTTGGCAAAGGGGTCTCTGTTGCCTCCCTGGGGCTCCTTCTCGAAGGACACGGGTATAAACTCTCTATTATAAAAATGGACCCCTATATCAATATCGATCCCGGTACCATGTCTCCCTACCAGCACGGGGAAGTCTACGTGACCGAGGATGGAGCGGAAACAGACCTCGACCTGGGGTACTATGAGCGGTTCACCAACTCGAAACTGACGCGTAAAAATTCTATCTCAACCGGCCAGATATACAACTCGGTCATTCAGCGGGAGCGCCGGGGCGATTACCTCGGGCGTACCGTGCAGGTTATTCCCCATATTACCAATGAAATCAAAAAGCGTATATATGATGTGGGCAATGAAGATGAGCTTGATTTTGTACTGGTGGAAATCGGCGGTACCGTTGGTGACATTGAATCGGTACCCTTTCTTGAGGCCATCAGGCAGATTCGCCACGAGCTGGGAAGCCGCCGTGTATTGAATATTCATCTTACCCTGGTGCCGGTAATTACGGTGGCGGGAGAGCATAAAACAAAACCGACACAGCATTCTGTCAAAGAGCTGATGCAGCTCGGGATACTGCCGGATTTGCTTTTGACACGGACAACCCAGGCTTTATCTGATGAAATGAAGAGTAAAATCGCCCTGTTCTGTAATGTTTCAGAGCGGAATGTAATTTCTGCTGTTGATATACAGGGCTCTATCTATGAGATTCCCTACATGTTCAAAGAGCAGGAATTTGAAAAGATTGTTCTTGAACATTTCAATCTTGAAGCGCCGCCTCTGAAGATGGCGAAGTGGGACAAATTTATCAAACAACTGAAAAACCCGAAGAAGAAAGTAACCATTGCAGTAGTGGGAAAATACATCGCTCTTCAGGATGCCTACCGGTCAATCTACGAGGCCCTGGTTCACGGCGCTGTTGCCAATGAAGCGGATATAATCATTAAGCGAATTGACTCCGAAGATCTTGAAGGCATGAAAAAGCAGCAGATAGAGGCAGAGTTAAAGGAAGTTGACGGCATCCTGGTCCCCGGCGGTTTCGGAAACCGGGGCATTGAAGGGAAGATCATCGCCATTAACTATGCCCGTACAAAGGGGATACCATTTTTTGGAATATGCCTCGGCCTTCACTGCGCGGTTATAGAATACGGAAGAAATGTCTGTGGTCTTCAAAATGCCAATACAACAGAAATAAATCCAGATACTGATTATCCGGTAATCTCTCTCCTTGTGGAACAGGAAAAAGTGTTCGATAAAGGCGGAACAATGCGTCTCGGCGCTTACCCGTGCCAGCTTCAGGAGGGATCAAAAATACGTAAAATCTACGGAAAAGAAAAAATCGAGGAACGGCATCGCCACCGCTTTGAATTCACTAATAGATACAAAGAACTTTATGAAGAAAAGGGCATGACCTTTGGGGGAATTTATACTCAGAATGACCTGGTTGAAACCATTGAGCTTGCGGACCATCCGTGGTTTGTGGCAACCCAGTTTCATCCCGAGTTCAAGTCAAAGCCGACAGCGCCCCATCCGTTATTTAAAGATTTCATTCGGGCTTCGTGCGATAAGAAGTAGATGCATTTTAACGCCTTTGCGCATGAAACGCAAATTGTTCCGTCCATGAAACGTGAAAGCGCCGGTTCACCCGAAGGCGCGAAAGCGTTTTCGCGCATGAAACGCAAATTGTTCCGTCCATGAAACGTGAAAGCGCCGGTTCACCTGAAGGCGCGAAAGCGTTTTCGCGCATGAAACGCAAATTGTTCCGTCCATGAAACGTGAAGGCACCGGTTCACCCGAAGGCGCGAAAGCGTTTTCGCGCATGAATGGCAAATTGTTCCGTCCATGAAACGTGAAAGCGTCGGTTCACCCGAAGGCGCGAAAGCGTTTTCGCGCATGAAACGCAAATTGTTCCGTCCATGAAACGTGAAAGCGTCGGTTCACCCGAAGGCGCG
>Ga0209692_10001051_pt1 | contig 42816 bp, 38 predicted proteins | sample tdDd472_FD_187129 | JGI IMG/M metagenome (GOLD analysis project Ga0209692, IMG submission 187129) | Marine sediment microbial communities from the Atlantic coast under amendment with organic carbon and nitrate - tdDd47.2 (SPAdes)... | ecosystem: Environmental > Aquatic > Marine > Coastal >...
ATCATTATACAAGCCACCATATTCAGTGCGTGATCATGAAGGGTACGGTGTACCACGAAATGACATGAGAAAGCGTCGTAGTCCATATGATGCATTTGCTCATGAGGATGAAGCGCCTTATTCAGATGAAATTGAAGAAGAACCACTCGTGCAAAAGAGACTTGGAGGGGGGTGGCCACTTATCCTTCTTTCAATTGGCGGTCAGCTCATGACGCTTGGCCTCCTTCTGTTCTTTTTCTCAAGCGGTGGAAAACTCACCCTTGAGTGGAACTCACGATACTGGTTTATCTATTGTTTTGCATCGCTTCCTGTGCTCTATTTCGGGTGGCGGATGTTGAACGAGAACTCCTCCCACGAAGAATACGAAGACCTCTAGGACGATTTTGCTTGGGGGAGAGTGAGTGTGCTCGCTCCTCGCTGTATAACCTATACAACGTCGTCGCTTGCGCAACTCATCTCCGGCCAAGCAAAACCGTCCTAAAAACAAAAGCATGAAAAGAGAAGTGAGTGTGCTCGCTCCTCGCTGTATACCACATACAGCATCGTCGCTTGCGCAACTCATCTCCGGCCAAGCAAAACCGTCCTAAAAACAAATGCATGAAAAGAGAAGTGAGTGTGCTCGCTCCTCGCTGTATAACTCATCTTTCGGTTGGAAGGGTTGTGTAAGGCAGTGGAAATGTGAAGGGGCTTGTTTACAACAAGCCCCTTTGTGATCTTTTCTTAGGTAAGCGCTTTTACTTGCTCTTCTTCAGGGAAGAAGCTCGGAAAGCGTTCTTGTTTTAACTGCTCGATAGCTTTTTGCACATCTGCCGATTGCGGTGGAATCATCTCGAATTTGAAAAGCATATGTGCAATGCCAAGGCGTAGTTCTTTGTTGAGGTTGTCGAAGAGTTCAAACGCTTCATGTTTGAATTCAAGAAGCGGGTCTTTTTGTCCGACCACTCTCATGTTCACTTCACTTCTCAAGTTATCAATTGCAAGAAGGTGTTCTTGCCACTGCTTATCAACCCGAGAAAGAAGGATGTTACGAACGATGTCTGTAAGGACAGTCACTGGTTCGATATCACGCTCTGCAACTTTTTGGATTGCTGCAATGAGTTGTGCCTCATGTTCAAGTTTTGCGCGGAAGGTTCTTCTAATAAGTTGGACAAGCGTTTCCTCAAGCTGTTCGATCGTAAGGTGGTCGTCGTCAAAGATACCTTCTTCAATCGTGATTGGGAAGTGCATCATGAGTGATTCTCGAAGCCCTGTTTTATCCCAGTTTCCATCGACATCTTTCATGTTGAAGTGTTGGTCAATGAGCTGATAGCAGACACCTTCAAGGACTTCAAATGCAATGCTGAATGGGTCGTCGTTGTGCAAAATCTGATTCCGGAAGACATACACTTCTTTGCGCTGTTTATTCATAACATCGTCGTATTCAAGTGTGTGTTTTCTGATTGAGTAGTTTCTACCTTCTACTCGCTTCTGCGCTGTCTCAATCGATTTGTTGAGGATCTTAGCGGTAATTGGCTCACCTTCTGGTGGTCGGAACCGCTGTAAGAATGCAGTAAGCCGTGGTGAGGTGAAAAGACGCATAAGCTGGTCTTCAAAGGAGACGAAGAATTTAGAGCTCCCTGGGTCACCCTGACGAGCACAACGGCCTCGAAGCTGCCTGTCAATACGACGAGACTGGTGACGAGTTGTTCCGATAACGTGGAGTCCGCCAACACCTGCAACCCCTTCGCCGAGCTTGATATCCGTTCCTCGGCCGGCCATGTTCGTTGCAACTGTTATCGCGCCTTTCTGTCCAGCAAGAGCTACAATTTCAGCTTCTTTTTCATGGTTCTTTGCGTTAAGAACGGTGTGTTCTAGCTTGTTTTGCTTCAGGATTCGTGAAACTTTTTCAGAGACATCAACCGATTCTGTTCCAAGAAGAATTGGCCTTCCTTGCTCGTGAATCGCTTGGATTTCTTTCAGTAGTGCCGAGTATTTTTCTCGCTCAGTCATGTAGATTTCATCATCAGAATCATCACGAACACACTTTCTGTGTGTTGGTATGATAAGTACATCGAGCTTGTAGATCTCTTTCAGTTCTTGTGCTTCGGTAATCGCTGTACCAGACATACCTGCAAGCTTATCGTAGAGGCGGAAGTAGTTTTGTAGGGTAATCGATGCATACGTCTGCGTTGCACCTTGAATCTGTACGTTTTCTTTTGCTTCAATCGCTTGGTGAAGCCCATCAGAATACCGGCGACCAGGTTGTGGTCTTCCAGTGTTTTCATCAATGATAACGATTTTTCCTTCGTGTACGATGTAATCGACATCTCGTTCCATGAGCAGGTGTGCTCTAAAGAGTTGGCGGAGCGTATGTGCACGCTCTTTTCTCATGCCATCTTCTTCTCGAAGCGCTGTTTTTTTCTGCATGCGCTCTTTTTCTGGAAGGTTTTCAGCGTCGATTTCAGCATATGCATGACCAAGGTCAAGCATTTCGAAGTCTTCTTGTTTTCCACCAACAGCTTCCCATGCAGCAATGCCTTTGTCGGTGAGCTCGTGGTCGTTCGCTCTTTCATCAACGATGATGAATAACTCGCTCAGTTCATGTGCTCTTTCTTCTTTATTCGGATCACCATGGAAGTATGTTTCCCACCCTTCGAGTGATGCACGGATGTCTGGATGTTCTCGAAGTTTTTTGAGGATTTTGTTGTGGGGAGTACCTTTGCCTACGAGCCACAGTTTTTTGTATGCTTCGTCTGCAGTTTTTTGATCTTCTTTGGAGAGCTTTGGTCTTTGCTCAGTCTCTTTTGTCAAATCAAGTTTGTCGAGTGTGCGTTTTGCGTCTGTTGCTAGTTGAGAGCAGAGGTCTCTTTGTTTTTTTACAAGGGATGCAACAGGAGTTTTTAGCTCATCAAACATCTGGTGTGCTTGCGCTGTTGGACCTGAAATGATAAGCGGTGTTCTCGCTTCATCGATCAGGATTGAGTCAGCTTCATCGATGATTGAGAAGTAGTAGTCGCGTTGTACTTGTTCTTCTTTTGAATGTGCCATTGAGTTGTCGCGAAGATAGTCGAATCCAAATTCAGAAGCGGTTCCATACACGATGTCTGCATCATAGACTTTTTTTCTTACGTGTGGCTCGACATCATTGGTAAGTGAGTCAACGGTAAGCCCTAAGAAACGGAAAATGGTACCGATCCATTGCGAGTCACGTTTTGCTAGATAGTCGTTAACGGTAACGAGGTGAACGCCTCTGCCAGTCAGGGCGTTTAAGTAGAGTGGCATTGATGCAGTTAGGGTTTTTCCTTCCCCGGTCTGCATTTCAGCAATTGCGCCGTAGTGCATTGCAATGGCACCGAGAATTTGCACATCATAAGGGACCATGTCCCACACTTGGTCATAGCCTGACACGTGGAATTCCTTCCCTTTCAGTCTTCTGCATGCGTTTTTTACAACTGCAAATGCTTCAGGAAGAAGGGCGTCAACGGTTGTTCCGTCTTGGTAGCGCTGCTTGAATGCCTCGGTTTTCGAGCAAAGTTCTTCATCGGTTAGGGAGGTATATTCCTCGTCCAGCCGATTAACTTCTTTCACTATTTTTTCATATCTTTTAAGCTTTCGTGTTTGTGCAGTGCCAAATATTTTTTTAAGTAATGCGAGCATTCTAACATCCTTTATGATCGTGACCTAAAGTATACCATAAAAATTATACAAAGTCGAGTAGTCGTCATGTCAATCCAATATTTAGACAGGGAATCGAAAAAAATTGAAGAAGAAATGGTCTTTGGAGGGTATTTTCTCCGCTTTTTGTACAAAGACTCTCTATTTTCAAAAATATTATTACATATTGTTGCGCGATCACCTTTCGTGTCGTGGGCATATGGTATGCTTCAAAAAACTCCTTGGAGCAGAAAAAAAGTAAAATTTTTTGTTGAAAAATTCAATGTTAATGAAAAAGAATTTTTGAAAGAAGTTGATGAGTTTACCTCCTTTAATGATTTTTTTATCAGGAAGCTAAAAAAGGATGCGCGGCCTATTACTCAAGTTGGATGCTTGCCTGCGGATGGTCGCTATTATGCAATGAATAGGGTGGCACCTAACACGAGCTTTTTAGTGAAAGGAACACCATTTGATCTCGAGCGGTTTCTAGGATCAAAATCGATTGCAAAGCGGTATGAGGGGGGCAGTTTGTTACTCGCCAGGCTCTGTCCGGTTGACTACCATAGGTTTCATTTTCCTGTGACGTGTGTTCCATCGAAACCGATGAGGATTTCGGGGCCGCTTTTTTCTGTGAACCCAATTGCAACGAAAAAATTTCCCAATATTTTTTGGAAGAACAAACGAGAGATTATTTCGTTACAGACGGAAAAATATGGCGAAGTACAGTGTGTGCTTATCGGTGCAACAAATGTTGGTTCAATTCATTATTCGTTTACGCCTAATACGGAGTATAAGGTTGGAGAAGAGATGGGGTATTTTTCTTTTGGAGGATCGGCGATGATTTTGCTTTTTGAACCTGGTGTAGCTCCAATTGCAAGTGATATTCTAAAGGCTTCTTTGGATGGCATGGAAACCTTAGGGAAAATGGGGCAACCGCTCTTCTCTGACCTGGTGTAGGCGCTGGTGAAGGAGCTCAGTGATGTTCACAATCTCACAATAGTTTCGGTAAATAAGGTATATAGAAACGACTCCAGACAACGTATTTAAGATTGGGTCCAGGTAGAAAACAACAGAAACAACGGTTGCAGCGATATGCCGCATTATGTCGAATTCAGCGTACTCTCTTTTTAAATTCAGGATCTCAACTGTATCTGCAAGCCGGAGATTATCTTGGTTCATTCGTGCATTGAGCGAGTTGTTTACCACGCTGGAGGTAAAAATTCCAATAATTGGAATAACGGTCGCAATTTTTAATGCAATAGAGTGTTCCCACAGCTGGGGTCGATAGACTTCTGCGTTAATTCGGACTGCCATAACGGTCAAACATTCTATGTAGTCGTCGATTTCTTATCAAGGTGAGAACAGATTGGACATGTAGAGGGATCATGTTTTTTTGCAGGGCAATAGGTTCTAGCAAAATAAATAATCTGGAGGTGGAGCTTGATCCAGTATTTTTGAGGGAATGCTTTTTTTAAGTCTTTTTCAGTTTGTACAACGCTTTTCCCTGAAGACAGCCCCCACCTTTTGGCACACCGGTGAATATGTGTATCGACGGGAAATGCTGGCTTTTTGAACGCTTGAGTCATGACTACAGATGCAGTTTTGTGCCCAACGCCCGGGAGTTTTTCAAGTTCTACAAGTGTGTTTGGAACTATGCCCTGATGGTTTTCAATAAGGTCTTTTGAAAGTTGTACGATTGCTTTTGCTTTTGTAGGTCCAAGTCCACACGACTTGATAATCGATTCGATTTTTTTTGGAGATTGTTGCGCCATTTTTTCTGGTGTGTCGGCAAGAGCAAAAAGGGCTGGTGTAACGAGGTTCACGCGAGCATCTGTGCATTGAGCGGAAAGGAGAACCGCAATAAGGAGTGTAAACGGGTCTTTATGATCGAGGGGAATTGGTGGATTCGGAAAATAGGTTTCCAATGTTTCAAGAATGAATCGAGCTTTCTTGTTCATTTCCCTACGCAAAATTTTGAGAAGATACTGGAAAGGAGGTCTTCTGTGACATCGCTACCGATTATCGTTCCTAGTTCTTTTAAACATGCTCTCATGTCACTCGATACAAACTCAGCAGAAATGTCAGTTTTCAGTCCTTCGATTACTTTTGAGAGGTGTTCTTTTGCAGCTAAGAGCGCATGGTAATGTCGATCAACGGTAATGAGGAATTCTTCTTTATTCCCATGCGATGTGAAAGAAAGGAGTGCGTTTTGCAAATCGATAATTCCGCTTTCTTGTTTAGCTGAAAGATGGACGATGTGTTCAAAGGGGAGGGCGATGTCTTTTCGATGCTCTAGGTCTGCTTTATTCCAAACAATAATGGTTTTCTCTTTTGGTAAGGATTCGAGAAGCTCTTTCGCTCCAGATAATCCTTTTGTGCGGTCAAGTACAAGGACGACTATATCAGCCTCAGATGCGGCTTTTTTCGAACGCCTGACCCCTTCTTTTTCAACAATTTCATCGGTTTCTCTGATGCCGGCTGTATCGATAACGCGAAATGAATACCCGCTGAAATGGAGCTCTTCTTCAAGAAGGTCCCGTGTAGTTCCGGCGATATCGGTAACGATTGCTCTGTCTCTTCCTGCTAGTGCATTGAGGAGGGACGATTTCCCAACGTTTGGCTCTCCAAGGAGGCAGAGGGAATAGCTTGAGGAGAGTCTTTTTCCATCTTGGTAGGTTGCGAGGAGGTGGGCTAATTGGTCTGTCATAGAGGTCAGCTCTTGAAGGACGTCATCAATAGATGCAAACTCAAGGCCTTCTTCAGGAAAGTCTACCCATGCTTCTAGGATAGCAGCAATGTCGAAGAGACTTTTTTGAATATGCGTGATTTGTTTGTGCAGTCTTCCCTCAAGTTGCTGCATTGCGGACTTTAAGGCTGTTTCATTTTTAGAGGCGATGAGTTGTTGAATCGCTTCTGCTTGGGAAAGTGAGAGCTTCCCGTTAGAAAATGCTCGGAAAGAAAATTCTCCGGGGTTTGCCGCGCGAGCACCACACTCAATAGCCCGTTTAATTACTTGGCTTGGAATAAGGGTTCCACCGTGGCAATGGATTTCGATGGTATCCTCTCCGGTAAAAGATTTTTTACCTAAAAGAGGGAGGATTAAAGCCCTGTCGATGGTGATTCCGCTTTCGGTTATCACTCTTGCAACATGGGCTATATGACTAGTAAAATTTTTACTGCTTAGCATTTTTTTCGCGACTTCTTGCGCGTCGTTACCAGAAATTCGGACAATAGCAACCCCTCCTTCCCCTGGAGGAGTGGCCAATGCGACAATGGTATCACCTGGAATATATGTTCTATGAGTAAATTGCATAGAAGAAAGTATAATATAACAGTTGTTTTTTAGTTGAGAAAACAATGCATTTATTAGATAATTTGTGGATATGGAAATAAATAGATACGAATTTGAGATTCTAGAGATAGGGGAACCGCGGACAGTTGGGGACCCTTCACTTCGAGAAACACCTGAACTTCCATCTATCCTGAGTAGGATGGGGACGAGTACAGTTGAACTGGGGCGTCACCTGGGTGCCGGTGTGGCTATAGCTGGCGGCTCTGTACTATTATTGACCTACGCTGCATACCTTATTCTTGAAGGTGTGGTGAATGCTGCATTTTCACTCCTTAACGGAGTTGAATACCAAATTTCCTTTACAAACTTCCAAAAGGCTACTGAAAATTACATCGCCTTTCTTAAGGAAAATTTTTAATTGTAAAACCGTTTTACATTTGCTGGAGTGCATTTGTTATCAGAAGAGGGAGCTCTAGCTCATTCTCTGCGGTTTTGAGTGTCTTGTCGATCGCTCTTTCAGACTGTTGTGGTGAGTACCCGAGGCTCACAAGGGCTGAAATAGCATCGAATCGAAGCTGGTCTTCGCCGGTTAATTGTATTCCCGATGATGGTGTTGCAGTAGAGAATTTTTTATCTCGAAGCTCTACAATGAGTCTTTCGGCAGTCTTCTTGCCAATACCGGGAACCTTAGCTATGAGTCGAGCGTTTGAAGCATGCACAGCGTCGAAAAGTTGATGGCGATCGAGGTGTCCTATCAATGAAAGTGCCGTTTTTGGACCGATTCCGGAGATATCTTTGAGGATATTGAATAAGTCTCTTTCTGCTCGTTCAAGAAAACCAAAGAGTCTGTGCGCATCTTCACGAACAACGAAAGAGGTGTATATACGCAGTTTTTTTCCAATCTGGGGAAGGGTATGGTAACAATTGAGTGGGATGAACAGAAAATAGCCGATTCCATTACAGTTTAGTGTAATTTTATCCGGAGCTTTTTCATCAAGGGTTCCTTCTACAAATTCATACATGGTTCATCCTATGAATGTGGCAAAGAGCAATCGACAGAGCGTCAGCAGCATCTTCAGGTGTTGGGGGTTCTTTTAGTTGTAGTAAGACTTGTATCATTCGCTGCACGTCACCTTTTGAGGCGGTTCCTCGTCCAACAGCAGCGAGCTTTGCAACTTTTGGTGCATATTCAAAAACTTCAACATTATTTTTGGTTGCTGCGAGAAGGGTTACACCTCGTGCCATCCCCAATTTAAGGGCGCTTTGAGGATTTTTTGAAACAAACTGTGTTTCCACAGCAACAGCATCGGGCTTGTATTTGTCGATGAGTGATTCAATCGCATTAAAAAGTATAAGGTAACGCTCATTGAGTGGTTTTGTAGGAGGCGGTCTGATACAGCCATAATCGAGTGGGACATGGCTTGAAAGCGTGCTTTCAATGACGCCATATCCTGTCACGCGTGTGCCAGGATCAATTCCTAAAATCCTATACTTTCTACTATTACTCATTTGTGCTACACTCTACGCTAAAAAGTGGTATCGATGCAACTGCTTGTTCGGTTTCCAAATTGGATTGGTGATGCAGTAATGGCTACTCCCATACTTGAACGTCTGGGGAAGGTTATCGTGGTTGCAAAGCCTCATATTCAAGAGCTGCTCAAAGAGCATCCATCTGTTTCTGCCTGCTATTCACTCGATGAAATCCCCAGAGCGGACTGCGGAATTTTACTGACAAATTCCTTTTCTTCGGCATGGGCCTTTTTCAAAGCAGGTATTCGTAGACGTATTGGCTTTACAGGAGATTGGAGGAGGTTGCTGCTCACAGACCCACTTTCGTTTCCCGAGGCGAGGTATAAAGAACACCTCACACTTACCTATCAAGCGCTCCTTTCGCCACTCGGCTATGCACCAGAACCGGTGCCGCCCCGTCTTTACGTTTCCGATGATGAACTCTCTGCGATGCGCGCTCAATTAGGCCCAGGGCCATGTGTTGGATTCCATATCAATGCTGCCTACGGACCGGCAAAATGTTGGCCGAAAGAGCGATTCAAAGGGGTAGCACAGCGTCTTATGAATGAGGGGATACAGTGTGTTTTTTTTGGGGCACCGAGTGAAGTTGATATGATTGCTCCCTTTGTTCCAGAAGGGGCGAAAATGCTAGCGGGGAAAACAACTCTTCGGGAGTTAATGGCTGGTCTTGCTGCATGTGATGTTGTTTTGAGTAATGATAGTGGCCCAATGCATATCGCCGACGCTCTTGGAACGCCTGTTATTTCAATTTTCGGCTCAACAGAGCCAGCCTATACTGGCCCATTTTCAAACAAAGACCATATCATACAAAAAAAAGCGGAATGTGCACCCTGCTTTAAACGGGAATGTCCAATTGATTTTAGGTGTATGAAGGCAATTGAGGAAATAGATGTTACAAAAAAAACGCTCGCTCTTATCGAAGCTGTGGCGCACGTGTAAACGTACTTTGCGTGGCAATAAATTTGAGAAATTCCTTCGCTCTTTGAAGAGTCCAAGCAAGATTTATATCGAATGGAATAGAGGAATGGGCGATGTGCCGCTTGGTTTATACGGAGTGAACCTTCGGATCCGTCAATTTTTCCCAGATGTTGAAATAATCTACCTTACTCGTGACGACTTATTAGATGTTTTTTCAATGCTTCCTCACTGCACAGCTCGCGCCATCCCCGGAATGGCCAGAGGAGCATCTCCCGATTTGAAGGGATACACACCTTTACTTACAAACCTCGATCCAACAAGTGATTTGCCCTGGCTTCCCGGAATGGTTGTTCCAAGATTACTTCTCCCTAAAATTTCGCTCCCGTTTTCACTTGAAGGAAAACGATATATTGGAATGCATGTCGATACTGAAACGGGGACGTATTATGGGTATGAAAAAAATTGGTCGAAAGCGAATTGGGAGCAGCTTATTCAGAAAGTTGTCGAGAATGGAGGAGTGCCAATTCTTTTTGGAAAAAAGAAAACATCCCATTTTGCTGGTGTTGTAGATCTTCGTGGTGAAACGACCCTTATTGAATTGTGTTCGGTTCTTCTAAACCACTGTACAACTTTGGTTGCACCAGACTCTGGAATTCTCTCTACAATCTATTATGTCGACTCAGAGAAACCGCTGAGAGTGGTCTCTCTTTGGAATGATCCCAATCAGGGAGTGCTTCGGCAAGCCGTACCTTCGCCAAATCCATTGCTAGAGCATATTCCATTGATAGGCTTGGAATCTATTTCGCCTGATGATATATATTCCCACATAAAATTTGAACAAAGGTGTGAAAAATGAAAATTGGATACTTGGGCTCCGGTGCATGGGGATTTTGTCTTGCGTCACTTTTACAAGAAAATGGACACGATGTCACACTTTGGTCGATTGAAGAACAGTTAATGAATCATCTTCGCTCAGGAAAAGGGCATGCACGTCTCAACAATTCTATAGCTCCCAAAGGAATGAAATTTACTACCGATCTTGATGAGGCTTTACATGATAAAGACCTGATTGTTGAATCGGTTACCTCAGCAGGATTTAGACCTGTACTGCAAGAAGTACTAAAAAGAGGACCGCTCAAAACACCATTTGTGATCACCTCAAAAGGGATTGAGCAAGGAAGTGGAGAGCTACTTTGTGAAGTTGCTGAAGAACTCATAGGAGATAAACACCTTATAGCAGGCTTAAGTGGTCCTACTATTGCAAAAGAAGTCGACGAAAAGCTTCCGTCATCGGTTGTTGCAACCGCATATGATGAAGAGGTTATGATTATGGTCCGCGATGCGTTTTGTAATGAACGCTTTCGAGTCTATCATAATCCAGATGTCAAAGGAGTGTCCTTTGGCGGTGCTATGAAAAACATCATTGCAATTGCTTGCGGAATTTCTGACGGTCTCGGATTCGGACAAAATACAAAAGCTGCTCTGATGACACGGGGATTACATGAAATCAGAAAACTCGCTGTTGTTAAGGGATGTAGACCCGAAACACTCAATGGGCTTTCTGGTATGGGAGACCTCTGCGTAACATGCCTTTCTGTCCACTCTCGAAATCATCAATTTGGATCTTTGCTTGCAAAAAATAAATCAGCAGAAGAGGCTAAGAAAGAAATAGGGATGGTAGTTGAAGGCGCCTATACCGCGGTTTCAGCACTGGAATTGAGTAAAAAGCACAATATTCCAATACCTATCTCAGAAGGTGTTCACGCAATTATCTATGGTGGAGCGAATCCAAAAGATGCTGTGAAAACCCTTCTTTCACGATCAATTAAAGAAGAGACGCTGTAAGACACATGGTACGTGTTCGAAAAGAGAAAGTAGTATCTGCCCGAGAAATGGCTCGGATTGAAAAAAAGAGTTTCGAAGATGGTCAATCTCCCGAACGGTATATGAACAAAGCTGGGAAAGGGATTGCAGAACGGGTACAAATATCAATTGAAGAACACGAAAACAAACGACAGGTAAGTCTTCTCGTTGGAAAAGGAAACAATGGTGGTGATGCGTTTGCAGCTGGCATTTGTTTACTGGAACTTGGATATGAGGTGAATGCATTTCACCTTTTTGCTTTCGAAGAATCATCACAGCTTTGTCAAGAAAAGTACCGCCATTTCCGAGAAGAGGGTGGTGAGGTTTATCATCCAAAGAGCCTTGATGAACTCGCTTTTTATCAGAAAGGGGTTATTCTCGATGGACTCTTAGGAACCGGATTTGATGGATCAACATCTGGGTTTCTTGCTGAAGTTATCGAATTTGTTAATGCCCAAGATATACCGGTGCTTTCGATTGACATCCCATCAGGTGTTAACGGCAACACGGGTGAGGTGAAAGGGGAAGCGATCATTGCAAATGAGACACTCTATTTAGGACTGCCCAAAATTGGCCTTTTTGTTGGCGATGGGTATGCGTACTCAGGAGAGCTACACCCAATTGACTTTGGAATGCCTCCAAACTACATCGATGATGCCTCTGCACTTTGCTACACTTTTCAAACCGAAGCGGCTAAACAGTTAATGCCTGTTCCTCATCCACAACAACATAAATATAATGCGGGCTATGTTGTGACACTAAGCGGCTCTCAAGGAATGTCTGGAGCTGCATTTCTTTCTACATTCGCATCTCTTCGAAGTGGCGCAGGTATCGTACATCTTTTTTACAACGAAAGTATGCGATCAGAGCTTGGGGGAAAACCTTGGGAAGTGATAGCAGAGCCGTTTAATGCGGCCCGTGTAGAAAAAGAATTGCAACGAGCGGGAGCGCTTGTTGTGGGACCGGGTCTTAGCCTGTCACATGAGGTTACAGAAATCCTGACCAAAACTACTGTTCCAACAGTTGTCGATGCAAGTGCGATAAAATATATTCCGTCAATCATCAATGCATGTAAGCAAGACCTTCTTCTTACACCGCATCGTGGAGAGCTGTCATTCCTCATCGACTTACATGGTGCGAGTGATATGGAGCTTGTTGAACGATGTCAGGCGTATGTTGATGAAACGGGAGCCTATCTCCTCGTAAAGGGAGCTCCAACATTCTTTTTTGAGCGGGGAGAGGAGCCAATAGTTTTACCAGTTGGAAATCCGGGCATGGCTACTGCTGGTACCGGCGATGTATTGTCAGGAATTTTGGGGGCGCTTATAGCTCAGGGGCTGCTTGCTAAGGAAGCTGGACCTGTCGGCGCGTATTTGCACGGCCTTGCTGGGGATATAGTTGCCGCGGAGAAAGGGGAGCTTTCGCTGATCGCTGGCGACCTCATCGATGCCTTGCCATCAGTGTTTTCTATGCATTCCTAGAAAGGAACCATTTAGTAAATTCTGCAATACCATCTTTTAATGAGACTTTAGGCGAATACCCTAAAAGTCTTTGAGCCTTCGTGATGTCTGCTTGCGTTTCGATCATTTCACCTGGCTGCATTGGTAATAACTCAAGCATTGCCTTTTTCCCAAGACCAGACTCTAAGTAAGAGACGAGCGTCTCAACTGACTCAACATTGGCGCAACTGAGGTTCAGAATCTCCCACTCATTCTCAAGTGAAAGCGTTGCAGTAATTCCATCTACAATATCAGAGATGTGTGTAAAATCACGTCTCATTTTGCCCTCATTAAAAAGAGGGACCTTATCACCTCGAAGGATCTTATCGGCGAAGAGAAAGCATGCCATGTCAGGGCGTCCGTATGTTCCATAGACGGTAAAAAAACGAAGGCCACACATTGGGATGCCGTAAATTGCATGGTAAGAAAAAGCCAAGTGCTCTGTAGATAGTTTGGTTGCAGCGTAGAGATTTGCTGGCTGAACAACAACATCATCCTCCGAAAAAGGGAGCTTTTTATTGAGCCCGTATACAGATGAAGAGGAAGCAAAAATAAGGCGTACATCCGGTAGGTCCTTACATGCTTCTAAAACGCCGAACGTCCCAACTATATTATTATCGATGTAACTTTTCGGTGCGGAAAGTGAATACCGGACACCAGCTTGCGCTGCTAAGTGGAGAATATGTGTAGTTCCCTTGAGCTCATTTAAATGTGTGGGCAGATCAGCGCAATCCCACTTGTGAACTGTGATTCGGTTTTGCTCAAGTATGCGAGCGCGTTCTTCTTTAAGCTTTACATCATAGTATGAATTGAAAGTATCGCAACCAGAGACGGAATAGCCTAGTTTTATGAAGTGTTGAGCGCAGTGAAATCCGATAAAACCAGCAATTCCAGTGATAAAAATTTGCATGAGGTACGTCTATAATTTTCAGTTTTAAATAAAGTAGCCTCTAGGGTACTCTTCATAAACTCCTATTGCAAGCAGAAAGAGGCATAATGCGTATACTCCTTTCATTTTTTATTGCGCTTATTTTGATTGGTTGTACAAACCCTCCTTACATGGGTCCGGACGTTGTTGGTGCGCAAGATTTTGTAATTGATTCATACAAAATTCGTGAAGGGAAAATGTCTATTCTTGAGCTCGAGGGGTATCCTCAAGAAGAATTAAGCCCAAGTTTACTCGAAGAGTATAAAGACACTATTCAAAATGGTGACACGCTTAAAATTGCGCTCTTTCATCCAACCCGATCTGACCTTATCGAATCAATTCAATATGTTGGAGCGACAGTTGGGTACACAGTAAGAGGTGGCTCAATTCGTCTTCCTGACATTAAGCCTGTGAAAATTACAGGGCTAACTTTAGATGAAGCGCAAGAAGCAATTCAAAAAGAATACGAGAAAGAAATTTCAGATGTCGAAATATACCTTTCCTATGCCAATAGAGCAGTTCGAAGAATTGAACTTGCAGGAATGGTAGCTACGTCAAGTATGCCAGTTACGGGCAAAACACGACTCTTTGAAGTGCTTGCAAATGCACGTGTTCCTGATAGCGCAAACTATTTCAGAAGCTATGTGGTAAGAAAAGGACAACCTCTTCCTGTTGATATGCACAGATTAGTGACGCAAGGGGACATGTCGCAGAACATTGTAATGAGGGGTGGCGACAAAGTCTACATTGCAAACCCATCTGCATCGACCGCGATGATACTTGGTGAGGTGAATGGAAAGGGAGTTATCAACTTGCCTTCAGGTATGATGCCCCTTCGATTAGTACTTGCGCAAGCAGGAGGCCTTACCGGCAGTGCTGACCATCGATACATACAAATTATACGCGGAAACATCGTAAAGCCGAAGATCTATACTGTGACTTGGCGCCATGTGGTACGTCTCCCAACAGACAGTTTACTTATCATGCCTGGAGATATTGTGTATGTTGCAGCTACCCCTATTGCAGAGTGGAACCGTTTCGTGAACAACTTGCTGCCAACGATCAGTACATATGAAATCTTGGCAAACAAGGTAAAAGGAGTAATCTTACCCTAATGTCGGATGAAATCGAACACATACGAGAAAACGCAGTCCTGTTAGGGGACGTTGCAAAATTTTTTCGGCAGAAAAAAAGGAAGATTCTCAATTATGCAATCATAGGTGGTGTTTCATGTGGGCTGCTTAGTTTGCTCATGCCTATCAAGTACAACATCATTGGATTATTCAAAGATGGCGGGAGTTCAGCTGGAGGACTAGGAAGTGCAAATCCAGTCGCCCTCCTTCTTCAAGGGCCGAAGTCACAAAATTCCTTCGCTGCCCTCATGAAATCCCGAACGATACTCGATCAAGTAGTAGCAGCATCTGGTATACAAGTTTCAGAAGAACTCATGTCACTTCCCCGTCGGGTGATGAAACGTATTCGTCGTAACCTTTCTTCAGCCTATAACAAAAAAATCGCATGGCCTGAAAGTGTAACGTTTAAAAATGTGCATTACGATGGAAAAAATCCCTGCAGTTTTCAAATTAAAGGAATTGATGCATCTACCTTTGTACTTCGTTCTTCAGAAAAGGAAGAAATAACAGGGATTCTCGGAGTTCCAATTCGGTTTCAAGATGTTGAATTAACGGTTGATTCAGTACAAAAAAATGTGCTGAAGCGATGGATTAGATTCAATGTAGTACCAAAGGAACGGCTAATAAACGATATGCAGAAATCGATCCATGTGACTTCGAGTAAAGAAGACGACTCTATTCTTGAAATCAAAATGCAAGATGGACTTCCGGCACGGGCTATTAGCGTTGTAAATTCAGTGATGGATGTCTATAAGCAGTATCTTCTTTCTGAAAGCGCTCGGATCACAAATGAACACCTTGAAAACCTCTACGAGCATAAAAAGTACGTTCAAAACAGAATAGCTCTTGACCTGCAGAAATATGGACATACGATGCAGCAAAACGTAGACGCATCTGGTTTCCTTGAGGTACAACTTGAACTACAATACCTCTATGAACAGGAGAAACAACTTGTTTCAAATTCGCTCCAAAAAGAAAAGCAATTAAAGGCCCTAAAAATGGGAATCCCAAGTGGAGATCCAGAACTTGCCCTCGTTGCTCAAATGCTTAATGACGAAAAAAAACTGCTTTCTGAGATACATGCCTTAGCATCAGAACATGAGGATTCGTTTTGCCAGTTAAATTTCCCGAGTGTTCCTGTGGTTCGCGATCCGATTTTACGCAGCTATTTTTCTAGGAATGTGCAATCCAAAATATCACTTTCCAATGAAAGCGTTATTAGGCACATTTTTTCTAGCCCCTCCAATCAACAACTCTCGATGAATCCGATGCAGGAGAGCCCAAAAAAAGCGAGTTTGCTTCTTTTTGACAAAGAGACCCTTACCCAATACATGGTCACTCTCTTGCGAGAAATGCAACAATTACAACTCTCGAAAGATGCGCTCGTACTCGCAAAAAATAAGCTTCAAGAAGAGCTATATGACCTCCAGTCTTTACGGGTTTTTGCACGAGAATTAAACCTTCCGAACGTTGTCAACTTTGATGACCTCCTTCTGAAATATGAAAACGTCGCACACTTTACTGAGAAAGAAAGACGCCAGATTGAAGAGAAAGTCACCCTCGTAAAAGAGATTCTTGCAAAGGCAATTGGTGAAAGAGTCGCTTTTCATACTCAAAAAGAGCAGGCTGTTAGTGGAGAGTTGAGGCTTGCCCAAGAAGCACTGCAGGAGGTTTTAGAAAAAAAGCGACAGTCATTGAGCTCTTTTAGAAAACAAATTGAAAATGAATTCATTGCGATGCTCGAAGAGGATCGAGAAAGAGATCGTCTTGCCCTTCAAAAAATTAAAGACCGTTTGAAAAAAATCCCTCAAAAGTGGGCCCTTGAAAGTGAGCTGAAATTAAGCGCTGATGTTGATAAGAGCATCATGTCAAATCTTCTGCAATTTATCGAATCTAAAAATGTTCAAAAAAAGATCGATTCAGTCGAAGCAAGGCCTCTCGATGTTGCATATTGCTCGCCAAATCCAGTGAAAGCATCGATGGTAGCTTTCGGCATAGCAGGTATGGGAGCAGGAAGCTTCTTAGGTACAGCTGCACTCTTTCTTTTAGGATTGATAAGAGGATTGCCGATCAGTGGTGCAAATGTTCGCTTTAAAGGGTATTCATTTTTAGGAACACTGAGAAATAAACGGATCGAATTACTCAATACACTCGATGAGATGGACCTTGAAGTATTGCGAGCTGCAACGGCCGCTAGTAGAGGAAAACTCACGGCAGTAATGCAAGGGCATGGGCCTCGGTATGCAGGGTACGTTGCGCAATTACTTGGGTATAGTGGGAATAAAGTGCTTCTATTAGACATAGAGAAGCGGATCGATCTCGTAAAACAGGGTCCAGGACTCTACGAATATGTGAATGGTGTTGTATCAGAGCTTCCGGTCGTACTAAAAGAGCAATATGATGAGATGACCTTCGGAAAAAGTGATGTGTTTACCTCTGAATTTTTACGCTCAAAGCAGTGTATTGACGCAATAGCTAAGCTACAAGAGCAGTATGATCAGATCCTACTGGTAACCAGAGCTCCTCTTTTTTCTGATGAGGTTCGTGCGTGTATTGAGCTTTCTTCAGCAGGCCTTCTTTCGTTCCAGAATGAAACTTGGGAAGAAGTACGGCAAATGCGTGTACTTGCCAAAGAAATGGAAATTCCTCTTCACTTTATCGAATACTAAGGGGATGTGCTTGGAGACTCGACGCAAGATCGTTTCCCTTCCTTTTTCAAGATCTCTCTCCATCTCTGCATGATTTGTGCAGCAAGTGGAGCTGCCTCTTTACCATAATCACCATACCGTAAATACACGATTACAACGAGCTCAGGCTTTTCCCATCTCGACTTTCGAATAAATGGGTTCTTTGTGAGCGATTCTTCAAAGCTGGCAGCACCAAACCAGATGTCGTTACACCGAATAGGGGATTGATCTTTATTTAGATGAGCACGATGCCTAAATTCTGCAGTCGAAGATTTGCCAATCATATATGGTTTCATCGCAAGATAAGAGCGAAGTATTGTTGGATCACGATAAAGGCCTCGAATCCGAAATGGGTGTGCAGATCCTTTCTTCTCTGATACCACACGCCTCATGGACTCAAGGAGGTAATCGTGAACTTCGCTCGGGAAATAAGCGCACTGTTCTGCCGTCGCTTCTTTTGCTTGTACATTCAACCGTGCTTGTTCTTTCACCACTTCCGAAAAATAAGGGAAATGACACTGGATCGTAGCTAATAGCTCTTTGTATGGATACTCCTCACGATCAAGAGGTGAAGCAACAATTTGCTCAACAGCAGTCTTTAGTTTTACAATTGAAGGTGAGATTTTTTTTCCTTTATTTACTACTGTCGAGAGAAATCGGGCTGTTTGTAAAGGGGTGCATGAAAAGGCGTGTTGCCCAATTGCAAATGCATAAAGGCCAGTTTTGTTGTAGCGAAGGTCTCTCGGAAGAACTCCTGCATACTCCCGCGGGAGTTCGATTCCTGTTTTTTCACCGAATCCAAACTCTTGTGCGCCCTCTTTTAATGACTCTGGGTGAGACAAAACATCACCAGCAAGAATAGAGAAATAGACGTTCGATGATTGCTGCATTGCTGTAAAAAGGTCCGTTTTTCCTATTCGGGCATGACTTCTAGGGAGAGTGCCCCCTTTGTACCTTCGTGAAATTGGCTTCCCGTCTTCTGTAAAGCCGAGAAGAAGCCCATTCGTAGTGCCAGGATGAATTTCATCGATGATAGTCAGTGGGTTTAAATCGTGCGTATTTCCCTTCTTATATTTTTCTAAAATCCCTTCATATGCAGTAAGGATTTTAAAAAGAGATCCTTGCGGAGCTGCATGTTGATAGCTCATAGATCGGGCGAAGCCAAACCCTCCACGAGGGTAAAAGGCGGATGCTAGATCTGCGAGGGTCTGTTGCGACTTATTGCGAGCGGGGAGAGGGTACCTCCCAAAAAGTGGTGCTCGTAGTTCATCAAATGGGATAAGCGTTTCTAAAAAAGCGACATGTTCTTCAACCGGAAGGTTTGAAAGGATTTGCTTGAGCGTTGGGGTATCGTGAAGAAACTCTTGGTCTAGGGCATGAAGTTCATTAAAAAATAAAAATGGAACAGAGTCGGTGAGTAATGAAAGAACGGCACTCATCTTTTGTTCCTTCCAAAAAGCGGAGAAGAGTGTACGTTCGGCTTCATGGAGGTACTCAATATAGGGGTGTTGATATGTTCCCTTCTCTACCTCTTCTTGTCGTTTCTTCTTCAAGTATGCGGTAAAATGTTCGTCTCTCCACTTGGCAAAGACAGTAGTATGAAAAAGTTCTGCAACGCGGCTCCGAAGCGAATAGAGAAGGTGCGCATACTCTTGTGTGGCCTCTCGAATACGCTCTAAAGAGATTGTTGCATACTCTTGTGGGAGTGGTGTAGAAAACTTGCTGTAATTACATGTAAGTCGAAGCAGATCAATAAAGAGAAGTTTATCCTCATTCATTGGGATTTTTTTCAGAACAAGATCAAGGGGTTGTCGAAGGCGGCTGACATATTCCTCATGAGTTGTCAGGGCGTCTCGAATAGCTAATACTAAAGGTGGGTCATCATCATTTTTGCTGGAATATAGCGTATGTATCAGTGATAAAATACTAGGCTGTTCAGAAAGATCAAGAAGAGTTAAAAGGTTGTTAAGGAGTGTGTGAGCGCTCCCGACTGTATTACAAATTTCAAAGCCGGTCCAGACACTACTTTTCGGGGAGAGGACATACGATAGGTAGGTGTTCCAGGTTAGAAAGGATTGCTCCATGTAGAATCCCTTTCGTCTATCATATCGCTCTCTTTGAAGTGGAGAAATTCCATCCCAAACATGTGAAACATATGATTTAGTTTCAAGCTGGGCATGCATAGCTTTGGGGTCTTTTTTTCGTTCAGAAAAAGGATTTGGATCAAACCTCGGGTAGGAAGCCATTGCAACGACTTCACCCGTTTGAGGAACCATAGCGAGAATGGCGCCACCTTTGATCCAAGGATTTGGAATAGCAGGGTGCTCTTTCCCGTATTGTGGAAACTCCTCGCTACGCACTTTTTCATGCTGTGCGAGTAAGGCCTCGGCATACTCTTGTAGTTCATAAGAAATATTAAGAAGAATGCGACTTCCTGGCCGAGCATTCTTCTTGATAGGAAGCTCCTTAATTTTTTTGCCGCTGGTATCCACTTCGTAATGAATATAGCCGACGCTTCCTCGAAGCGATTCATCATGAGCAAGCTCAAGGCCACTTCGACCCACAGCTGAGGTAACTGAATACGCTTTCTCTTTAAGCCGTTTTAATTCAGATGTGACGGCTTCTGCGCTTGTGAAACCAACAGGAAGTAAAGCTGGTTCTCCGTTTTGTCTATTCTCGATATACTCTTCAAGAGCTCTGATTCTTTGGGTTATTTTATAGAAGTAGTGCTGGTTAATCGATCCAATATATCCAAGAAGGTCACCAGCTACCTTGCCCATCGGATAATACCGTTCAGAAGAAGTTATCATGTGAATCCCTGGCCATGTTCGCTCTAACATTTTCAGAGAGTAATACGTTTTTTCATCGACCCCTTTTTTTAGCAGTTGGGGTGTGTTCGGGAAAAGTGCTGCTTTAGAATAAATAACATCAATAATGTCTTGCTCAGGTAGTCCGAGCTTATCTGCAAGCAAAGTGGCAAGCGTTCGGACATACTCACGACGTTTGTATACCTTCTTCTTTTTCCCTTTCTCACGTATCCAAACAACTCGAGGAATCTCTTTCACATGGTTATATACGATCGTTGCATCATACTGTACACGGTTGATAGCCAGGGGATAATTAAATCGGTCCCGAATGGTTCCACGTTCACCAACTGTATATGCAACCCGTCGTCTTGGAAGCTTCGCTTTTTCAAGATGGTGTTCATGTTCGATGATAGTAAGATATGCTATTCGGACAGCTATAAGCAGAAAAAAAATGGAAATGATATGGAGAACGGTATTTGCTTTTCGAGGTATATCGGGTAACATGGATTCATATTACCCGAAATTCAAAAAAATCTTCAATTACGCTTACGGAAAATATTTTGCAGTGAGTTCTGTTCTATCCTGCACGTATTGTTTCATGATCCCTTGAAGCTTCTTTTCAAAAGGTGAATTCGAAGAAAGTTTTCCTTCTCCTAACTTCACGAGCATCTTTTGATCATGAACAATTGCAGCTTGAGTTGGGTATACTGCGTGTGTAACTAAGATTGCGTGAGCAAGTTTTGTGCTTGGCTCTTTAAGGGCTGCATTTTTCATCGCATCAAGTTTTGCGAATTCGAGTACGAGGGCATACTTTGCGTATTCCTCGTTCGTATGCTTTCCTTTAATGTGTGCCATATCTAGATCACGCTGTTTCAGCCAAAACTCAGTATCAATTGCAATCAGTTCATTTTCAAGTGGTGAAGTTCCATCACCTTTGAACTTGTTGTGAAGATCAAAATACATTTGAAGCGAACTCTTTTGATCGTCACTAAAGTCAAAAAAGACTGAATTTTTAAGAGATTGAGCTAAAAGTTCACTATCGTGAGATACAATAAGATCTGAAAGTTTTTGATCCCTTTTCGAGAGAAGAGCATCCGATTTCTTCTCATACTCTGAAGAAGGGGCATTATTCTCTGCCTCTTTCATCGAAGCCGACATTTTCAGTGTATCCCGACGAGCTTCTAAGAAACTGTCATAGGTATGACTTTTCATATTTTTTTTATAGGTCTTCTCAGCATTCTCAAGAAAAGTTTTATACTCCCCTGAGTAAAATGCCTCTCGTGTTTCTTTTACGAAATGAAGGCCTGCTGGAAGCGTATTTTGCTCAATAGATTGCTCGACAACCGGTTGAGCTTTTTGATCGCCACTCATTGCACCACAGAGTCCTAGGACTGATGCAAAAGCTATACTTAGATAACGTTTCATAAATTACCGATAATTAACTGCTTGAATTCACAAATAATAATAACCAATTTCCCCAATAAAATCAACAAACAGTAAGGCTGAGGAAGAAGGAATCCTTATACAAAGAAAAAATTTTGCTTACAAGGTTTTATATCCCTCTTAGCGCATGGCTATTGCAAAAAAAGAAGGAGTCGTGTAAAAACTTAGGCACTTGCTCATCCACGGTGAGTGACTGAGCGCCTGTAGTTCAATGGTAGAACAATAGCCTTCCAAGCTATTAGTGTCAGTTCGATTCTGATCAGGCGCTTGTCTTTTTTTAAAGGGGATGTTACCCTATCTATCATTCCGGGAGAGCCGGGAAAAATTTACCTAAATTATTAACCAAGACCGAAATCTATCCATATGGGATGGATGCCGCAGTCGACAACATAAAGGGACAAGGCTTGGCTACAAAAGAAAAAGCTAAATTCGAAGTTTCAATAAAAGAATTACTTGAAAGCGGTGCGCATTTTGGGCACCAGAAACACCGTTGGAATCCTAAGATGAAACGATTCATCTTCGAGGAGAGAAACGGGATCTATATCATTGACCTTGCAAAAACTGTTCACCAGATCAGAAAAGCAGTTCAGGTTGTACGAGAAACAATTGCAGCACACAAAAGCATCCTCTTCGTAGGAACGAAAAAACAGGCGAAATCTGTTGTTCGTGAATGCGCGGAAGAGTGTGGCGAGTTTTACGTTTCTGAGCGATGGTTAGGTGGTATGCTTACAAACCTTTCAACAATCAGAAATTCCGTAAAAACACTAGATCGCACTGAGAAGCAAATTGCTGGTGGAAGTGCTACTGGTCTTACGAAAAAAGAGCTATCTGAGCTTGGAAAAAAACAAGAGAAATTGAACAAAAACCTTTCTGGTATCCGTGCTATGCGCAAGCCGCCAGGACTTATTATCACAGTAGATCCAAGTAAAGAGCACATCGCAGTTGCGGAAGCTAAAAAGCTTGGAATTCCTGTAATGGCACTTGTTGATACAAACTGTAACCCAGACCCAATCGACTACGTGATTGCATGTAACGATGATGCTCTTAAGAGTATTAAACTGATTCTGAGCGCCCTTTCTAAGACTGCGCTTGATCAAAAAGACGCTATGGGCGTTGCAACGAAGAAAGGCGAATCTGCAAAAGGTGCTGCAAAAGCAGCTGCAGAAGAGAAAAAAGAAGAATCAACTGAAGAAAGTGAGGCGTAATACAGAATGGGTACTAAAGTCACAGCTGAACTAGTAAAGCGACTACGTGATAGAACTGGCGTTGGAATGGCGAAATGCAAAAAAGCGCTAGATGAGTCAAATGGTGATATCGAGCAAGCAATTGACTTCCTTCGTAAAGCGGGAATGGCTTCTGCTGTTAAAAAAGAAGAACGTGAAACAAACGAAGGTTCTATTGGATTTGCGGAAAACGATACAGCGATTGTATTCGTTGAAGTAAATGCAGAAACTGACTTTGTAACACAGAACGAACGATTCAAGTCATTTGTATCAAGCGTTGCGGAAACAGCTCTTTCAGCAAAAGCGAAAGATGTTGAATCGCTAAGTCAAGCGGCTGTAGCAGGTGGTTCACAGACTGTAGAAGAAATGCGAGTTGATCAGGTGCAAAGTATGGGTGAAAACATCCAGCTTAAGCGTGTTCTTTTCCGTGAAAAAAACAGCAATGCTTCATATGGCACTTACTCTCACATGGGTGGTAAGATCGTATGTGCTGCTGAAATCACAGGCGGAAGCGGGCATGATGCACTTGCAAAAGACATCGCAATGCACATTGCAGCTGAAGCTCCAGACTACCTTGTTCCTGATGAGGTGCCTGCTGATGTTCGCTCAAGAGAAGAAGACGTTGCGCGTGCTCAGGTTCAGGGCAAGCCAGAAAATATCATCGACAAAATCGTTGAAGGAAAACTGCGCTCATTTTACGAGCAAGTATGCCTTGTGCACCAAAAGTTTGTAAAAGATCCTTCTCAGACTATCACACAAGTTGTGAAAGCTGCAGGACAAGATCTTGAGCTTACATGGTTCCTTCGCTGGCAAATAGGTGAGTAATCTGTAGCCTATGAGTAAACAAAAGCGAATTTTGTTGAAGCTCTCTGGAGAGGCTATTTCTGGCCCGTCTGGAGATGGAATAGATTTCGAGGCGTGTCGCGTTTTAGCGACACGCATCAATGAAGTCCATTCGCAAGGGTACGAGCTAGGAATCGTACTTGGCGGTGGAAACATCTTTCGTGGTCGTTTAGCTACGTCACTTCAGTTCGAAAGGGCTGAGGCTGACAAAGTAGGAATGCTTGCCACATCTGTTAACGGGTTAATTCTTTGCCAAATGCTCCGATCAACGGGTATCAACACCCGTGTCATGGGTGCGCTTGCTATTGAAAGTGTCGTACAAAAGTTCGATGCAAAAAAAGCGAGAGAGTACTTGAGCAAAAACGAAATAGTTCTTTTCGTTGGAGGCACTGGGAACCCTTACTTTACCACAGACACCGCAGCAGCACTCAGAGCGTGTGAGATCCAAGCAGATCTTCTTTTAAAGGCAACAAAAGTAGATGGAATTTATGACCGTGATCCGGAAAAAGATGCTGGAGCGAAACGGTTTTCAGAACTGACATATGATGAATGTTTGTCACAAAACTTGCAGATAATGGACCAGACAGCCTTTGCATTATGCAGAGAGAATCAAATGCCTATAAAGGTATTTAATCTATTTGAAGAGGGGGCGATACTAAGCGCACTAACAAATGACGAGAAGAGCACTCTCGTTCATGGAGGAACATGTCAGTAGAAAAAGATACAAAAGATAAAATGAACAAGGCGATTGAAGTCCTCAAAGACGAGTACCGAAATCTACGAACAGGCAGACCTAATCCAGGGATGCTGGACCCTGTGCTCGTTGAAGTATATGGTTCAGAGATGAAAATCCGAGACTTAGCTACCGTCAGTGTTCAAGAGCCGAGGCAGCTTGTTATTACACCTTACGATGCTTCTACAGCAGGTCCTATTGCAAAGGGAATCGAAAAAGCGAATCTTAACCTTCAGGCAATCGTTGAAGGAAACATGATTCGGGTACCGGTGCCTGCTCTTAACGAGGAAATGCGAAAAGAGATCTCGAAGCAAGCAAAAAAGCGAGCTGAAGATGCCAAAATTCAGATCCGTGACATCAGACGTAAAGGGAATGATCTTGTTAAGAAAATGAAAGCTGATGGTGACATCACTGAAGATGTGATGAAGCGAGATGAAAAGAAAATTCAGGAATTAACGGATCAATACTGTAAGGAAATCGATACAATCTTCAAAGAGAAAGAAACGGATATCCTGTCTGTCTAAGGAATGAGCCACTTCTTGGGATTTCTTGAGAAAGTGGTGAAAACTCCTTGATTTAAATGGGTTATTCTTTGTATCATACACGTCATGATTCGAAAGTGAGTTTTCGGATTATGACAGATAAGGCCCCATCGTCTAGTCAGGCCTAGGACATCAGATTTTCATTCTGGTAACAGGGGTTCGAATCCCCTTGGGGTCAACATGAGTTTCTACAAAGAGACTCACTTGAGGCATTAGCTCAGTTGGTAGAGCATCTCCCTTTTAAGGAGAGGGCCGTTGGTTCAAGTCCAACATGCCTCATCGAAGCCCGAGTGTGAAAGCACTCGGGTTTTTTTATTCTCTAGATTTCCCAAAATTGATTTCTTTTCAAAAAACCATATGTATAATAGCCCGCTTGTATGAAGGTAAAATTTTCGGAGGAAAAGGAATGAAGTCTGCAATAATCACTGGGGCAAGTAGAGGGATTGGAAAGGCCGTTGCCTATTGCTTGGCAAGTATGGGGTATCGAGTTGCGCTCGTGGCTAAAAATGAGGCACTGCTCAAGCAGGTGGCTGCTGATCTTAAGGAGAAACACCCTTCTTCAGATCCTATTCCTTGCGCTGTTGATGTGACCAGCGAGGAAAGTATTTCCTCTCTTTTCTCAAAAATTTTAGATGAACTACAACAAATCGATATACTTGTGAATGCCGCTGGAATCTTGATTCCCAAGACCGGGTCTATTACAAATAAAGAGCTACGTTCGATGGTTGAAACGAACCTCTACGGATCTATTTATTCAATTCAAGCAGTACTACCAAAAATGAAAGCGCAGAAATCCGGGTATATTTTTAATGTGGCCTCACGCGCCGGTAAAACAGGAATAAGTTCCCTTGGGGGATATTGTGCTTCAAAGTTTGGCATGGTTGGATACAGCGAATCGCTTGCCTTGGAACTTGCTGAATTTGGGATAAAAGTAACTTCGTTATGTCCTGGGTGGGTGGATACTGATATGGCAAAGCAAAATACCAGTACACCATCTGAAGAGATGATTTCTCCAAGCGATATCACTAAGACGATTCAATTTCTGCTTGGCCTCTCTCACAACTGCTTGATTAAAGAGGTTGTAATAGATTGCCGAAGAACACTCATAGCAGCAGGAAAGTCATCTGTAAAGAAGACGTAATTAGACTATTATTTAATAGCTGCTGGTTCATCGATCCAGCTCGTTCCAGCTGACTGGATTGCTTGGAAGCGACGGTCGACTTCTTCGTCCGATTTTTCTCTCAGCGATTTTGCGAGTTCAAGAAGTGATTCAACGTGTTCACTTATCTTTTCCTGCGTTTCACTTTTAGCAATGAGGGTTGCCGACTCCATAGGGTGAGTCCCTTCGGCTCGTGTGGAATATCTATGCATTTTAACTGCAGCGGAATAGGTGCTTGATACACGTTCTGTGAGCTTAAGCAGCTCTTCAGTAAAGACGATAATAGCGGCCGCATTGACGCGCAGTTTGCCCTTTTGTTCTTCCGATAAAAGAGAGGCGTTGTGTTGTAATAGATGAACGAGCTCAATTTGTGGGTATACAAATTCAGTTTGGGATTCACTGAGAAGTCCAGCGTGATCACTGGCGAGTTGTCCGAAGTAGGTGTGGATTGCAAAAAAATGGATGAAGTCGGCTTCAAAGGATGGATTAAACGCGCCTAATGACGCGATTTGGTTCATAGCAGCCTCTCGCCCGATGCTGAATCTGAGGAGTTGGGCTAATTGTTCCCTTTGCTTCTGTTGCATCGTATTTATTTTAGTGTAAGTCGTTTCACTCGTAGGCGCCTCTTCGATCGTAAGCGTAGAGGTATCTTCAGAAATTGCAGTCTTCCATTTTTCAATACCTTCACTGCGAGAAGGGAGGGATTCTTTAAACCAAGTGTCGAGTTTTTTTGTGGCATCAGGGCACGGCGGTATTTCCGATCTAGTTTCTTGTATGTGACGGCCAAAAGCACTACTGATCCGTCCCAATCCATGATTGCCAGCTGTCAGTACTCTATTTTCTTTGTCTAACTTTTTGAAGGTCCGAAGTGTTTTTTCTAGAGCTTCTGTTGCAGTGCTTTCATCTGCAATAGAGGCACCATTAAGGAGGAGGAGGGTAGCAATAGCAAGTGAATGAATTGTCGAGAGTGAATCCATTTCTAGATGTTCAGTTGACCGAAGTTTTCTTTCCTGATAGGCGTGTAAAAGAGCGTTTGCTTCGATGAACGATTCGGGTGTAGTAGGAGTGAGGGCGGTGAGTTTTCTCTGATAAAAAACGGCCCCTGAATAGCTTCCTCCAAGGGAAGTAATGCTAGGTGTTGAAGTTTTAATTGCAGATGCTAATCGTGCATCCATGCGTGTGGAGCCTACAGCTGCAGCCATCTCTTATCCCTCCTCAAGAATTCAAAAAAAATGTGATAATGTACTATTATAGCACGTTATTTGATTGAAGTCCATTTGTTGAAGGGGAAGCATTCGGGTTACAAGGAAGAATAAAAATTATTTATACAGCTGAGGTGTGCTTTATTTCGTAGAGTATTCCGGTTGTATTTGAGGACAGGATCGAGACGATTTCTTCCGCCACTCGCTCTGGATCGAGAAGTGTTTCTCTTTCTTCATCGGGAAAGGCGTCATGTCGCATTTTTGTATCGAGGCGGGGAGGGATTACTGTGTTGATGTACAAGTGGGGGAGCTCTTCAGCAAGCCCTTGTGTAAAGTTAACAACAGCCGCTTTACTCGCGGTATAGAGTAAAAATCCTTTTCGTCCACGTGAATAGGAGGAGGATGCGACATTGATGATATGTCCTCCAGGCGTGATGTTTGCATTGAGGCAGGAGTAGATAATGGATGAGAGGTTTGAGGAGATCGCTTTATCGATAGTTTTTTGGGAGTATTGAGAAAAGGGGATGTGATCAAATTTTCCAATGCAGTTGATGATCCCATCGATAGGAACGTCTAGTTTCTGGAACGCCTGTTTTGTTGCATCGTAATCGGTGAGATCTACTGGATGCGATTTTGAGGAACGTGAAAAGTTAATTGTTTCTGCGCCACATTTGTGAAGAAGCGTAGCAAGTGCCGTGCCAAGTCCTCCGCTGCCGCCTGTTATTACATACCGCTTTCCTCTGATCTGTGGTGTAACCTGAGGAGTCTCTTCGGTTGTTGTTCGGATGATTTGCTCTGCAATGATCAGGTCTAATTCTGTTGTGATTTTAATATTTTTTTCACTTCCTTGCACAATGTGAACAGGGTATCCGAGATCGTGAACGAGTTGGCAATCATCGGTAGCATTTTGCTTTTTCGTTTCCATATGTGCTTGAAGGAGCAGCGCTCTCTTAAAGGACTGGGGAGTCTGACCACGAAATATGGTTGATCTATCAGGAATTGCTGAAATGGTTTTAGTTCCGACGACGATCGTATCCGTAGTTGGGATACAGGTATCAACTGCGCCATGGTTTTTTGCAGCCTGAATATTGGCTTGCAATATCGCTTTTGTAACAAAAGGTCGTACTGCATCATGAATGACGATGATTTCATGAGAGCTCGCTTCAAGAGCCCTAAGAGAGGATTCCTGTCGAGTGTTGCCGCCAACGATTACACGTATTTTGGGGGAAACAAGGCGCCTTACATGCTCGATCCATGGCTCTGGACAAGTGAGAATGATTTCATCAAATAATTTGGAGGATTCAAAGGCATGCAGGGTGTGTTCGAACACTTCTTTTCCTGAGAGACGAACGAACTGTTTGGGAAGAGTAGAGCCAAAACGCTCTCCAGTTCCACCCATTAAAAGAATACCGGTTGCCTGCATTGTACGCCCATTTTGTATAAGAAAAGAGTACCTCTCATATCTACAAATGTAAAGTTGAACTAAAAATTCAGTGAGATCGAGTTAATTGACTTATGTAGGTATTCAGCTCTCGCTTTATCTATGTCAGAAGAGGATGTTGGATGGTTCAGTGAAAGATGCGCTCGTCGGACCGTAAAAATAAGCGTGTTGATTTGCTCATCCGTTATGCCGGAGATTAACCCCAGATTTAATCCTAGCTTAATAGAACTTAAGGCTTGCCGTGCTTCATTTGGATCGAGTTTGTGGGAGTGTTTGAGAAGGCCATAGGCTCGTCCCAAAGTGTCTTGCAAAGCGTCCAGCTCATTGGTTTGAAAGAGGGAACGAAGGCGCTCTTCTTCAGCTTTAATTTTACTGCAAAAAGTCATTAGGGAAGTGATCATTTGGTCTTCAGAAAATCCCATAGCATGTTTTGTTTCGACGCAAAGAATATGGCTACAGCTGTTTTCATCGGTGAGAGAAATCGATAAATCTTTGGGTAGCTCTTTTTCAAAAAGCTGTTTTTGAACTTCGTCATTTCTGAAGATGAGGGGAACGTGAAGGTACGAGACGAGAGAGAGCCCAGTTCCACACGCTGGCAGTTGGGCAGTGAGAAAGCCAAACTGCTGAGAAAAAGCAAAGGGGAGGTGTTCACCGATATTTTTTTCAAGAAGAAGCATTTGATTCCAATCACTATGAAACTGGAGAAGGTTTGTGATTGATACAAGCTGAACATGATCGGTATTGTTGATAATGCAGGCTTTTGTTCCTTCTGTATCCACTATTGCTCCCAATCCTGCTGTTTCTTCATTCTGCTCAAGGTAGTAGTGTTCATATATAAATGAGCGCTCTTGTGGAGAGAGGGCTTCGAATTCAAGTTTAAGTGGGGATTGGAACGAGTTTGATTGATAGACGATATCTGAGAGGACTCCAAAGAGCTGTTCTCGTTGAAGCGGAGTTGCTTTTTTGGGAAATGGGTAGTAGGAGGAGTTTCTTCGTAGTTCGATACGAAAGCCGAGCCATATTGGTTCAGCTTTGGCTTCATTGAACATATGAGAGATAAAAGAAGGGGGTAAATTACTACTCATTGGAATTCATCAGGTTGTTTATTTCATCTCGAATGGACGCCGCTTGTTCATAATTTTCATCACGGATAGCTAGAGAAAGGGCGTTGTTTAATTCTACTATTCGCGAAGAAATAGATGCTTCTACCTCTTCGGCGGGTTTTCTTCCTCCGTGTAATGGGTGTGCTGGGTTAGCTGTGAGGAGGCGGGCCTTTTCTTCATTAATGAAGGGTTTTGATTGAAAAAGACTTCGAATAGAATCCTGAAAAACTTGGTAACAACTCGAGCATCCAACTTCACTCGTTTCAAGTACCTCAGCCAGGGAAGTACCACATTCAACACAACAAACATTCTCTTTTTCTGAAAAAGAGGGGATATCGCTTCCTTTACCCAGCCGTTCATTAAGGTATGGGCAACCTTCACACATCATGTATTGCTGCATTTCGCCGCTTTGAATTTCTGTGTACAACACCTTAATTGCTTTTTGGCATGAACTACATTCAAGTGGTCTTTCTTTCATTAACTGCCTAAATATTTTCTCTCTTTATACAAGAGAAAAGGCTTCAGTAAAAGTGTTTTTATTAAAAATTATTTTACAAGTCAGTGAAAACTTGCTATACGGCAAGAAAAGGTGACGTAGGCTCAGAGGGAGAGCTAGCGTTTTTAGGTTGGAGGTACAATGAAAGCAAAAGGACTTATTGCTTTTGTATTGTGCTGCGTTGCGTTTTTTTTCGGTTGTGAATCTAAAGGGTCGTCTTCGACACCTACAGCACGCCACGGAAACATGCAATCTTGCACAAGTTTAAGTCAGGAAGAGCAATCATTCGCTCAAAAACTTCGCCCATATAATCAGACAGTGTTCTGTGAGGAAATGACTCCTAGTCAGAGAGATGAGGCGATGCGCCTTGCTCGACACGGAGATTTCCAGTATGGAAGAGGAAAGTACTACACGCCTGATGAAGCCGTTGAAAAAGTGACTAAACAAGCACATTCAACTGGTCGTTCATACAGAAGATCGTGTCAGTCTTAAGAGAGAAAAGGATAGCTAAAGAAAATGATATGCGTCGCGTTGACGAGGAAGTGGACAAAAATACTTGCTTCAATCGATTTCGTCGTTGAGTAAGTCAGTCCATAGAAGAGGCCAGCGCCAAAGGCGAGGAGGGCGTAGCGCATATCAAATATAACAACAAGATGCACGAGCGCAAATGCGAGTGCGACGATGAGGACACTCAGTAGAGGCCCAAAGCGTTGTGGAAGTGCATCTGAAAGTTCTCTTTGAAGGAGCCCTCGAAACAGGGCTTCTTCTGCTATTGCTACAAAAAAAAGGTTCGATAGGATCCAAAGCGGTAACATTCCTGATACCGAGAGGTCAAATCGAATCATGTCAAAGGCATATGCCGTCCCAAGTAGGCAGATGATACTCAGTCCTGCCCATAGAATACTGCGCCTAAGTGCTAATTTGAAATGCATGGGATCTGAAATCAATGGGTGTGCAATTGCAAGAAGCAACATTCCTGCAAACCCCTTATCAAAGTTCCAGTACATCGTATACGGTATGCTTCCTGGTTTTACCGTTCCTTGAAATAAAAGCAGGTTATTCGTGCCCTTGATTAGATGAGAGAAGAGGGCAAAGGCTGCTGTTGCCGCTATCACTACAATGAAAAGGCGGATAATAGGAGGAGTATTCAAGGATAAAAGAGAGAGAGAGAGTGTTAAAAAGCCGATCGGTATCAATACAACAAGAGGGGCAAGATCGCTATACAGAGCAAGCCCGAGTGAACATGCTGCAAGAGGGGCCCATACCCATACCTTTTTGTAGACCCAGAGGGTAATAATCGTCGTTATCAAAACAAGGTAGGATGCGAATTGAAACGGATGATCAATGAGTGTGTAGTATGGATCCATTAAGAACTCATTAGTGAAATTGATTTTGGACTCAGGTATTCATAGAGCCCAGTCGGGCCTCCTTCACGACCAAACCCAGAGTACTTTACTCCACCAAAAGGAAATTCTGCAGCACTGAATGCACCATCATTCACTCCTACCATTCCATAATAGAGTTGTTCTGTATACAGGTTGGCTCGGAAGAGTGATTGTGTAAAAACGTATGAGGCGAGGCCATACTCTGTTTGGTTGGCAAGACGAATAGCTTCCTCATCAGAGGAAAAAGTCATAATTGGAACAAGTGGGCCGAACGTTTCTTCAGAAAAAAGACGCATCTGCTCTGTCACTCCTGTGATGATCTCAGGTTCATGCGGAGCTTTCTCACCGAAGAGAAGAGAGCCCCCTTTTGCTGCAGCATCTTTCTTAAAAATAGTCACTTTTTCTACTGAATTTTCATTGATGTAGGAACTGACTTCAGTAGCGTCATCATAAGGGTTTCCTACCTTCAATGAGGAGACTCGTTTCGTGAATTGGGAAACAAATTCCGTGTGCACGTTTTCATGGACAAGGAGTCTATTGGCACAGATGCATGTCTGCCCAGAGTTTCTGAATTTTGCCGCAATCGCACCCTCAACAGCAGATGAGATGTCTGCATCTTGGCAAACGATAAATGGTGCGTTTCCCCCGAGCTCTAAGGTTACTTTTTTCAGGGTTGGTGCGCATTGTGCATATAATTTTGTGCCTATTTGTGTGCTTCCAGTAAACGAGAATTTTCGTATTCGTGGGTCATTCGTCATAGCTTTCCCGATGGCTACTTCATCGCCGACAAGAATATTGCATGTTCCTGGAGGAAATCCAGCGTCATCGATCAGGGTTGCAACAATAAGCATTGAAAGGGGAGTTTCAGGAGCTGGTTTTGCAACAACTGGACAACCAGCCGCAAGTGCTGGTGCAATTTTTCGAGCACACATAGCTATTGGAAAATTCCAAGGTGTAATGACAGCGCAACCACCAATAGGAAAGTAACGGAGAGAGAAACGTTTCCCCTCTTTTTCAGAAGGAATTTCTTGGCCGTATATTCGCTTTGCTTCTTCTGCAAACCACCTAAAATAGGAGGCTGCATACGCAACTTCACCCCGTGCTTCTTTTATCGGTTTTCCCATTTCGGCAACAATGAGTTGAGCGAGCTGTTCGGTATGAGAGAGCAACAAATCTGCGATCTTAAGAAGCATCTCAGCGCGCTTATACGGGCTGATATTCCGGATTTCATGATTGAGATTCAACCCTTCAGCAATATCATTTTCAGTGGCGCTGTGGAGCATGCACAATTTGGTTTCCCGGATAACGCATGCACGTTCTTCCCCCTTACCACTGGTGCGAAATTGCCCATGTACGAATGAGCCTAACCGTTCAGGTATCATGAAGCAAATTTGTAGCTGAAGGAGAATAAAAAAACAAGAAAACCTCTGAAGGCGAATGCCCTCAGAGGCAGAATTATTACTTACTATGTTCTAGTATATATTCAGCGACACCAGGGCAAACAAACTGTTTCCAGTCATCGCTACCTTCGTTAATTCCTTCTCTGATTTTCGTTCCAGAGATGGAATGAATTCGTGCATCAACATCAACCATTCTTGGTGTGTATCCGACCCCACGTCCCCAGTTCACTGAGTCAATATCTGGAATAATTTGGACCGTTGCTTTAATTCCCATTTTTTTCATTCCAGCTTCAATCATCCCTTTTCGGAATTCAGGAGACCAATGTTCTTTTCCGGTATCGCGAACAAAAATGAGCAGCGGGCGGTCTGGATTTTCTTCGCGGACCGTGTTCATTATTTCCCAGTGACCTCTATGAAATGGGCTCCATCGACCAATAAAAAGTGCATGTGGTTGTTGCGGATCGACAAGTCCAACATGATCGATTAAGCGAGACACAGACTGTTGTAAATCTTCCTCATCGGTATTGAGAACGAGATCAGCATTTTTAGGTGATTCGAATGGTGCGGAGATTCCAGTGAAGGAAGGGATAGCTCCTTCGATCGCTTTTTTGTACATCCCTTTCACATCGCGCTCAATGCATGTTTCTACCGGAGCATTGACATACACCTCGTAAAAAGTATAGCCGGCAGCTTCAAAGGATGTGCGTGCCGCATCGCGAACGCTTTGGTAAGGGCTGACACAAGCGATGATTACTGTGTCAACAGAAGTGAGAACGACCTTCCCAATTTCAGTGATTCTTCGAAGGTTTTCTTCTCGGTCTTCTTTAGAAAATCCAAGATCGCTGTTAATATTTTTGCGAATGTCGTCGCCATCAACGACAACAGATGACTCAAAACGTTTGTTAAATTCGCGAGCAATAGTAGTCTTCCCGCTACAAGGTAATCCAGTGAGCCAGATAGCTCTCTTTTCTGTTGCAAAAGAAAAAGAAGTGCACACAATAGAAAAGAGGAAAAAAAATGATAAGTATCGTCTCATGTAAAATCCCCAGTTAAAAAATTTTTAAAGACCGAACAATGAACAACTTAATAATTTCTTTCAATCGATAAAATGGTGAATTAGTGAATCATATCGAAAGCACAAGCCTAAAAATGCCGGCCATTATCCATGCAAGCTTTTTACGAACTGGTGGTGTCAGCGCATTGCCATATGAAACATTAAATGTTGGTGAAAATGTTGCTGATGATCCTCAAAGCGTTCAAGAAAATATCCGAAGATGCTTACATATCCTCTCTCTCTCTCAGCTGGCTAAAATGAACCAGGTACACGGGAAAAAAGTGTGTGCAGTCTCGAAAGCGGGAGACTACGAATGTGATGCGCTTATTTCAAATGAGCCTCAGCTTGCACTTATGGTTCGCCATGCCGATTGTCAGCCGGGATTGCTATATGATCCTGTAACGGAATCGATTGGTGCAGTGCATGCAGGGTGGAAGGGGCTCACACAGAATATATACCAGGAAACTATCGTGGCAATGAAAGCGGCGTTCGATGTGGATCCAAAAAACCTCCGAGCGTGGATTGGTCCAAGTCTTGGGCCAGAACACTCAGAGTTTCTTAACTATGAGGAAGAGTTTCCAGAGCACTTGCACAAATTCCTCCTTCCTCAGCGCCACATGGATCTCAGGGCGATAGGGAAACAACAACTGATCGAGGCTGGAATTTTAGAAGAAAATATCGAAGTTTCCCCACTTTGTACCTATGAAGAACCGGGAAAATGCTTTTCCTATAGAAGAGATGGCGTCACAGGGCGTCATGGAACCATTATTGCACTAAAAGGGGAATAATCCGTATGATTTCCCTCATGAATGACCTGAAACTCATCACTCCAAAACTCTTCAGCGATGAAAGAGGATACTTCCTTGAATCATATAGTTTCTCAAAATGGGATCTTCCATGCACTTTTGTTCAGGACAACCAATCCTATTCAAAAAAAAATGTAATACGGGGGATGCATTTTCAGACGGGACAAGCAAAACTTGTTCGATGCATAAAAGGGACCATCTTTGACGTGGTCGTTGATATGCGGCAAGACTCAAAAACATTTGGACAATGGAAAGGATTTACACTCTCTGAAGACAACCACAACCAACTTTTTGTACCTGATGGGTTTGCTCATGGATTTGGGGTCTTAAGTGCTGATGCCCTTGTGCTCTACAAAGTATCGACAGAATACGATCCGACCCTAGAATCGGGCTTTCGTTTCGATGATGATCGTGTAGGAATTCAATGGGGAATAGACAACCCGATCGTCTCTCAAAGAGATCAAAAGGCCAGTACATTTGAGGAAGCATGCTTTTGTGGATTATAGGAAAGCACGGGCTCCTTGCGAGCAGCTTTCAACGTATTCTTACCTCAAAAAATATTCCTTTTATAGCGACCTCTCGAACTGAAGTTGACATCAGAGACAAATCACAAATCGAAGCCTTTCTTTCGATGACTCCTGTAACACATATCATAAACTGCTCCGGCTATACCGCCGTCGACCGCGCTGAAGATGAAGAAGAAAATGCCTTTGCCCTTAACGTAATTGGTCCGGCAAACTTGAGTACACTATCACTTCCGGTCGTACATTTTTCAACAGACTATGTATTCGACGGAAATAAAGAGACCCCGTACACAGAACAGTGTCGAACCAATCCAAAAAATATCTATGGGCAGACAAAAAGAGATGGGGAAAAAGCGATTCTCAAAAATCCAAATGGAATTGTTCTCAGAATTTCATGGCTTTTTGGAAAAGAGGGGAAACACTTCGTCTCTGCCATGCAACAACTTCTTACAGAAAAGCCATCGTTACAGATCGTCTCAGATCAGAGAGGGCGACCGACATTTGCCGATGATGTGGTCGAAGCCACAATAAAACTCATAGAAAAAAAAGAGCATGGACTCTTCCACTTTGCCAACCAGGGGGAAACCACTTGGTATGAATTTGCGCAGCACATTCAAGGACATATTGGAAGCTCATGTACGATTAACCCTACCGACACAGCAAGTTATGGCGCTAAGGCATACCGACCAAAAAACAGCGTACTTTCCACTGAAAAAATTGAAAATCTCCTTGGAGAGAAGGCGCCGCTTTGGCAAAATAGACTGCCGGAGGTTCTCCAATGAAAATGCTAGTGACCGGCGGGTCGGGATTTATCGGTTCCGCATTTATCAGATACGTACTGACAAAGACCACCTTTCGTGGTGAAATAATCAACTACGATGCGCTCACGTACGCAGCTTCTCCTGAAGCGTTAGTAGAGGTGTGTGATGATCCGCGCTACATATTCATCAAGGGCGATATTTGTGATATCGAGCGCCTCTTTAATGAGCACTCGATTACGCATGTCGTTCACTTTGCTGCGGAAAGTCATGTCGATAGAAGTATTGATAGCGCTGAGCCATTTCTCCAATCAAATGTGGTTGGTACAGTACGTCTTTTAGAAGCGATAAAAAAACGGCCTCATATTAGATTACACCACGTTTCTACCGATGAAGTGTATGGTTCGCTTGGTGATGAAGGGGAATTTACAGAGACCTCTCCATACGCTCCAAACTCACCTTACTCGGCGTCGAAAGCGGCATCAGACCACTTCGTACGAGCCTATGCCAAAACCTACGGTCTGCAAATAACGACATCGCACTGCAGTAACAACTACGGTCCATTTCAACACTCAGAAAAATTTATTCCAACAGTCATCTGCTCTCTCATGATGGGACGGCCTATTCCGATATATGGAACAGGGAAAAATGTCCGTGACTGGATACATGTCGATGACCACGTAGAAGCGGTATGGACTATACTTTGCTCTGGGAAAATTGGAGAAGTATACAACATCGGTGGTGGATTTGAGTGCACCAATGAAGAACTCGCTCGTGCACTTATTGATCTATACGATCCCTCGTTATCAAACCTGATTACCTATGTTACAGACCGAAAGGGGCATGACTATCGGTATGCACTTTCAAACGAAAAAATAAAAAAAGAACTTGGTTGGAAGCCGAAAATCACCTTCAAAGAGGGATTAAAACAGACATTGCAAAGTTACTCCAAAAGAGTAGTGTGTGTCATTCCTGCCCGCCTTCATTCCACACGATTCCCAAAAAAAATTCTTCATAACATTGCAGGAAAACCACTTGTACAATGGACTTATGAAGCAGCTGTCTCAACAGGACTTTTCGATAAAGTTGTCGTAGCCATCGATGATGCTGAAACGGAAAAAGTGGTGAAATCCTTTACATCCTCATACGTAATGACCTCTCCTGACTGCCCAAACGGCACAGCGCGCATGATTGAGGTGCGGAAGCAGATTGAGGCGGATGTGTGGCTTAACTGGCAATGTGATGAGCCCCTTGTTACCAAAGAGATGATCCAAACGCTTCTACAAGGTATCTATGGAGAAGAGGCGGTATGGACGCTCAAAAAGAAATGTGACACCGATGAGCACGACGATCCAAACGTCGTCAAAGTAGTTCATGGAGAGCAGGAAAAAGCGCTCTACTTCTCACGTCAAAATATTCCTCATGGTGAAGGGGAAAAATGGAAACACATAGGCATCTACGCCTTTGCGGATAGGGTCGTTGAAAAAATTGCTAACCTAAGCCCTTCAAAACTCTCTCTTCAAGAAAGTCTTGAGCAACTCACGTTTCTAGAGGCAAATATCCCGGTCTACGCATACACAACAACGAGTGAAGCAGTCGGTGTTGACGTGCTCGAAGACATCAAAAAAGTGCTTGTCAAACTCGGTGTTTGACGAGAAGAAAATATCCCTGTACAATTTTTGCAAAAAAATAGGTTGAGTTGATGAGTACGGAAGAACTTCTTGCCGAGAGAAGTGAATATAAATATGGCTTTCACACTGAAATTGAATCAGATACGTTTCCAAAGGGTCTCACCGAGGAAACCATCTATGCTATTTCAGAAAAAAAGGGTGAGCCCCAATTTATGCTCGACTTTCGGTTAAAAGCATTCCGAAAGTGGAAAGAGATGACACCGCCGGAGTGGGCGAACCTCTCTGTTGACCCGATAGACTTCCAAGATATCCGTTATTACTCAGCGCCAAAATCAAAGAAAAAATTAGAAAGCCTCGACGATGTCGATCCAGAACTCAGACGGACATTTGAAAAACTGGGAATTCCTCTTGATGAGCAAAAACGACTAGCGAACGTTGCTGTCGATGTTGTTTTTGACTCTGTATCGATTGGAACAACATTCAGAAAATCACTAGAAGATGCCGGGGTCGTTCTATGCTCAATCTCTGAGGCTGTACACAAATACCCGGAACTTGTTGAAAAATACCTGGGTACCGTCGTTCCAATTGGGGATAACTACTTTGCTGCGCTCAACTCTGCAGTCTTTTCGGATGGCTCATTTGTATACATCCCAAAAGGGGTTCGATCACCAATGGAGCTATCCACCTACTTCCGGATCAACGAGCGGGAAACGGGGCAATTTGAAAGAACACTTATCATTGCTGAAGAAGGCTCATATGTGAGCTACCTCGAAGGATGTACAGCACCAGCATACGATCAAAATCAGCTTCATGCAGCTGTTGTTGAGCTCTATGCTGATGCCGGTGCGGAAATCAAATACAGCACAGTACAAAACTGGTATGCCGGAGACAAACAGGGACGAGGTGGTATCTACAACTTCGTGACAAAGCGGGGGAAATGTGCAGGATATCGCTCCAAAATCTCGTGGACTCAAGTTGAAGCGGGAGCTGCTGCTACCTGGAAATACCCAAGCTGCATACTGCAAGGCGATGAATCTATCGGGGAATTCTATTCAGTAGCATTAACCAATGGAAAAATGCAGGCCGATACTGGAACCAAAATGATTCACATCGGAAAAAACACCACATCTACCATCATCTCGAAAGGAATATCTGCTGATGAATCGCACAACACCTACCGAGGGCTTGTGCACATGGGCTCCAAAGCAGCCAATGCAAGAAACTACACACAATGTGACTCGATGCTCGTAGGGAATCGTTGCTCTGCAAACACCTTCCCATATATCGAAGCAAGCAACAATACCTCTCAGGTAGAGCACGAAGCATCGACAACAAAAATGAATGAAGAACAGCTCTTCTACTTTCAAAGCCGAGGCATTGATATGGAAGATGCAATCAATATGGTCGTTAATGGGTTTTGCAAAAAAGTAATTGATGAACTACCGCTTGAATTTGCGGTTGAAGCGCAAAAACTCTTAACCCTAAAACTAGAAGGATCGGTTGGATAAAAATGGAACTCCAAATAAAAGACCTCCATGTTGAGGCACACGGGAAACAAATCCTCAAAGGATTAAACATCACAGTACATCCAGGAGAAATCCATGCTGTAATGGGCCCGAATGGTGCTGGGAAATCAACCCTTGCAAAGGTACTTGCGGGACATCCTTCCTACGAGATTATTAGTGGTGACATCCTCATAAACGGAGAGAGCATCCTAGAGCTTGAACCAGCTGAGAGAGCGCACAAAGGGCTCTTCATGAGCTTTCAGTATCCAGTTGAAATACCTGGCGTATCAAACCTTGAATTCCTCCTTGCAGCATACAATGCTCATAGAAAAGCAAAAGGGCTTGAAGCGACTTCGGAAGAAGTATTTGAAGCCTACGCGCTTGACGTCATGAAAAAACTAAAAGTCTCTGAAACCTTCCTGCGAAGAGATGTCAATGGAAGCTTCTCGGGTGGAGAAAAAAAACGAAATGAAATCCTTCAAATGGCACTTCTAGAACCAGAAATTGCCATTCTTGATGAAACCGACTCAGGGCTTGATATCGACGCGATGAAAATCGTTGCAGAAGGAGTCAACGCCCAAATGAACGGGACTCGTAGTCTTCTTCTCATCACTCACTACCAGCGACTTCTCGACTACATCAAACCCGACTTCGTGCACGTTGTAATGGATGGAGAAGTTGTGAAAAGTGGAGATGCAGCACTTGCTCTTGAGCTAGAAAGCAAAGGGTATGACTGGCTATGACAACACTTGTAGAGCAGCTTTCAACCACAAAGGTACGAGAAAATGGGCCGCTAGGACTCTTTCGGAAAAAAGCGAGAGAGAAGCAGCAAGAGCTTGGTCTTCCCACAAAAAAATGGGAAACCTTTCGATACATGCCTCTGTTAAAACTCTATCAATCAACGTTTGCTACTCGCGAAAAAACAGCGTCGGAATATGGAGATATAGCATTCCATAACGGGTGTTTCATTGAAAAAAAACATGCGAATGCAGAGCTTATGACCCTTGAAGAAGGGATGAAAAAATACAGTCTTTTCATCAGCAATGCCCTTAACAAGACCATTGCGCAAGAAACGAATCCCTTCATGCTCCTCAACATTGAAAAACATGAAGACGGTGCGTTTCTCTATATTCCACCAAACGTAGTTATTGAAAAACCAATTACCATCACCCAGCACTGTGAAATGGCTATTTCCTTTTCCAAACTGCACGTTTTAGTAGGAAGAGGGGCGCAGGTTAAGCTACACCTCGGGCAAGCTCTTCAGCATGAAGAAAGCTTCTGCCACTTAAGTGTTGAAGCAACTCTTGAAGAAGGGAGCTCCTTCTCACTCCTTTCAGAATCAAAAGACACGCATGACGGCTGGTACTTTGAATCTGTTCGCATTCATCAAAAACGAGATACAAAAAGCACCTACTACGCCACCTCAAAAGGTGGAAAAGGAACTCGCTACGACGCGGAAGTATACCTCATGGGAAGTGGCTCTTTTGCGAACATACTAGGTGTTCACGAATTGAGAGAAAAAGCACAAGCTCATACTCAAGTACTCATGAGGCATATAGCGCCGCATTGTATATCCAATCAAAAAGTAAAATGTGGACTCTTTGATGAGAGTCGATCGAGCTTTGAAGGAAAAATATACGTTGAGCAAGAAGCGCAAAAAACAGAAGCATACCAACTCAACAACAACCTGCTTCTCGGAGAAAAAGCGCATGCGTACAGCAAACCGAATCTAGAAATATTTGCGGATGATGTCAAAGCATCACACGGTTCAACCATCGGGCAACTCTCTGATGAAGAACTCTTCTATCTACAAACACGAGGGATAGCAAAAAACGAAGCAGAAAACCTCCTCGTTAACGCATTCTTCAAAGAAATGGATCAACTGAGGCCTTGGTAAATGACCAGAAGTGTAAAAGACTGCATACGAGACTTTCCTTTTCATAAGCAGACCATGAATGGGAAGCCGCTTATCTTCCTTGACTCCGCTGCTACCACCCAAAAACCAAGGTGTGTTCTCGATGCGATGTATCACTTCCTTGCAGAAGACTATGCTCCAATTCATCGAAGTGTATACGATATGGCATCCCATGCATCGACAGCATACGAAGAAGTTCGGCACAAAGTAGCAAAATTCATCGGTGTCAAAGATACACGCGAAATTATCTACACAAAAGGAACAACTGAAGGAATAAACCTCATTGTTTCTAGCTACGGAAGCTTCCTTCAAAAAGGTGATGAAGTTATTCTTACAGAAATGGAACACCATGCCAGCATCGTTCCATGGAAACGTCTCGCTGATGAAAAAGGGCTTATACTTCGAATAGTACCGGTATTAGACAACGGCATTTTGGATATGGGTACTTTTCAAAGCATGCTCAACGAAAAAACAAAAGTCGTTAACGTTTCACACGTATCAAACGTGCTTGGTACCATCAACAACATCTCAAAAATATCTGAAATGGCTCACCAAGTTGGCGCTATTGTGATAGTTGATGGAGCCCAAGCAGCCCCCCATATACCTATCCAAATAGAAGCACTTGGGTGCGACTTCTACGTATTTAGTGGGCATAAAATGTATGGGCCTACAGGTGTTGGAATTCTGTGGGGGAGATATGAACTGCTCGAAAAAATGCCACCATTTATGTGTGGTGGTGACATGATCGACCAAGTCTCCTTCGAAAAAATAACCTATCAGCCACCGCCACTCCGATTCGAAGCAGGTACACCAGCAATTGCAGAAGTGATTGGCCTTGGTGCAACTATCGATTACCTTATGAGCTTTGATAGACTAGAACTTATTGAAAGAGAAGAAAGGCTCATCAACTCAGCAATAAGCAAACTCAAAAACATTTCAGGTGTCAAAATCCTAGGAGAAGGAAACCCTCGAACAGGGGTGATTTCCTTTACTATAGATGGGCACCATCCACTCGACATTGCAACCATTCTTGGTTTGAAAGGCATTGCCGTACGCAGTGGACACATGTGCGCGCAGCCCCTCATCAAACGGTTCAACCTAGAGGGAGTGATCAGAATCTCAATAGCGCTCTATACAACGCCGGCGGATATCGCGGTTTTTGCAGATGCCCTAGCTGAGGCGAATATGCTCCTCAAACCCGAGCTCTCCTACTAGAGGGGTTTTTTTTGGGATATATGGGAGTGCTCGCCGCTTGCAGTGTTACAACACAGCTTCGCGTCTGCGCATCCCATCTCTCCACAAAAAAAAAGCCCTCTAGCGACAAAAGGGAGTGCTCGCCGCTTGCAGTGTTACAACACAGCTT
>Ga0209692_10001052_pt1 | contig 42761 bp, 37 predicted proteins | sample tdDd472_FD_187129 | JGI IMG/M metagenome (GOLD analysis project Ga0209692, IMG submission 187129) | Marine sediment microbial communities from the Atlantic coast under amendment with organic carbon and nitrate - tdDd47.2 (SPAdes)... | ecosystem: Environmental > Aquatic > Marine > Coastal >...
CTGGTGTTCAAACAATGGAACAAAAAGCAGAGAACGAAGTTTCTATACCATCCAATCCTACTCAATTTGTATTATTACCACATATAGCACGTAAGCAATATAAAACTTTATTAGGTATACAGGGTGCTTTAGAAGAAGCTTCTGAAGAATCTAAATTCAATAAATATACTGATGGTTCTGACAAATCTCTTGGAATTATTGCTCCAGGGATTGCTTACAACTATTTAATGGAGAATTTCCAAGACAAAGAATTAAATAATCCTGTATTGAAAATTGGACAATACCCAATACCACGCAAGCAGATCAATAAAATGCTTGAAGAGTGTGATAGAATACTTGTTCTTGAGGAAGGTGCTCCTATTATTGAAGAATCCTTAAAAGGTTACCAAGAAGCTGGGACTCCAATTTCCGGAAGATTAGATGGAACTTTACCGCGCGATGGTGAATTAAATCCGAATTTAGTAGCTAAAGCATTAGGTTTTGAAACTACATTAGATGGTACTATTCCTGAATTAGTAAAAAATCGCCCACCTTCAATGTGTGTTGGTTGTGGTCATATTGATGCTTACGATGCATTGAACATATCATTAAAAGAATATGGTGTTGGAAGAGTATTTTCTGATATTGGATGTTATACTTTAGGTGCTTTACCTCCATACAATGCTATTAACTCTTGTGTTGATATGGGAGCTTCTATTACAATGGCTAAAGGTGCTGCTGATGCTGGCTTAATACCTGCTATTGCTGTAATTGGAGATTCAACTTTTACACACTCTGGAATGACTGGTCTTATTGACTGTGTTAGTGAAAATACTCCGGTAACAATAATCATTTCTGATAACTATACCACTGGAATGACTGGTGGCCAGGATTCAAAAGCACTTGGTAGAATCGAAGATATCTGTAAAGGTATTGGTGTTGATCCTGATCATATTCGTGTTTTCAAACCATTAAAGAAAAACATGGACGAAATGGTTCAAATCATGCAAGAAGAACTAGCTTATAAAGGTGTTTCTGTTATTATTCCGCGTCGTCAGTGTGTTCAAACAATGAAGAACAAGAAGCTTGCAGAGCAACTTAAAGAGTTAAATCTTAAATAATCTACATTACTAACATAAAATTAAAAAAGAAAAATTATGAAGACAGATATTATATTAGCTGGTGTAGGTGGACAAGGAATATTATCAATTGCTGCTACTATTGGTATGGCAGCTTTACATAATGATTTACACTTAAAACAAGCCGAAGTTCACGGAATGAGTCAACGTGGTGGAGCTGTTCAATCAAATATGAGAATTTCTGATAAACCAATTGCATCGGATCTTATTCCAATGGGTGCTGCAGACATTATTCTTTCAGTTGAACCAATGGAATCATTAAGATATTTACCATTTTTAAAAGAAGGTGGTTGGGTTGTAACAAACACTACTCCTTTTGTAAATATTCCTAACTATCCGGAAGTTGAAGAAGTATTAACGGAAGTTAAAAAACAAAAGAATTTTATTGCTATTGATGCCGATAAAATTGCTTCTGATATTGGTTCAAAAAGATCATCAAATATTGTTATGCTTGGAGCTGCATCTCCATTCTTTGAAATTTCTTTTGAAAGTTTTGAAGAAGGAATTCGTCAGATTTTTGGTCGTAAAGGTGAAGATATAGTAAATGTAAATTTACAGGCACTAAGAGCTGGTAGAGAGTTTGCTGAAAAAAATAGATAATCAAACCATAATATAAAATGAAGGCTTGGGAAATTCTCAAGCCTTTTTTTATTTTATAATTAACATTCAAAGGAATTTTAATATTTTAGTGCTCTATTTTTATAAAATGAATCTCCATTTAAGAAAGTTAAATCCAATCGATAAAATAGTAAGTATATTCTGCTTGCTAACAGGTATATATATGCTGTTTGGATTTAAACAATTTGATAATTTAGCAATTCATATTCTGTTTCGAGCTCTAATATTATTTATCGTATTTCTGCTTGTAAGAACAGAAGAATCAAAAAATAGAATATTACATTTCGTTCGTAATTTCTATCCTTTAATCTTGCTTGGATTCTTTTATAGTGAAACAGATTATTACAACAATCTCCTTTTTGAAAATTTTGATCCATTACTAATACGAATTGAAGAATTACTTTTTGGGACTCAACTTTCTTTAGAATTTTCCCAACAAATCCCTTTTCAGTGGTTTAGTGAATTAATGCACTTTGGCTACTTTTCTTACTATTTAATGACATTAGGAATTCCTCTCCTGTTTTATATAAAAGCCCCTAAGTATTTTGAAAAATCTATGTTTATTATAGTATTGTCATTTTGCTTTTATTATATCTTTTTCATCCTGTTTCCAGTAATTGGTCCACAATTTTATTTTCCCGTTGAACAACGTGCTGTTCCCAATGGATTTATTTTTCATCAAATAATGAATATAGTAATAGAAACGGGCGAAACGCAAACAGGGGCTTTCCCAAGTTCGCATGTAGGAATGGCAGTTTTGTTTCTTATTTTAATTGGTAAACATTTTAAAAAGTGGCTTTATATTTTAGTTCCTTTAGTGATTGTTTTAACTGCCTCAACAGTATATATCAAAGCTCATTATGCTATTGATATAATTGCAGGATCAGTTACAGGAATTTTGTTTTACTTTATATCTAATAAGATATATGAAATATACTTCAATTCAATAATAGCAAACAAAGAGTAATAGTTTTTAATAGATTTATTTCTAACTTAACCTCGATTTAAATTAATAATATAATTACAGAATAGGAATTCAATATGCTGGAAATTTTAGAAGTAAAAAATAAAACTGATCTTAAAAATTTTATATACTTACCTGAAAAGATTCATCGAAATCATAAAAACTGGCTTCATCCTTTATATTCTGATGAGTGGATATTATTTGATCCTAAAAAGAATAAAGCATTTAATTATTGCGATACAATACTTGCTTTAGCAAAGAAAGACGGTAAGGTTGTTGGTCGGATTATGGGAATAATAAATCATCTCTATAATGAAATTAATAAGGATAATTCCGGAAGATTTTGTTTTATGGAAACATGGGATGATCAGGAAATTTTCCATGAATTAGTTTCATTTGTTGAGGATTGGGCACGAAATAAAGGAATGAATAAACTAATTGGTCCTTTTGGATTTTCAGATGAAGATCCCCAAGGGTTTTTAGTAGAAGGATTTGATCAACCTACAGTAATGATTACAAATTGCAGCCTTCCTTATATGGCTACAATGATAGAAGACGAAGGATTTTCTAAAAAAATGGACTTTGTTCAGTACAATATTAAAACTCCTGAAAAGGTACCTGCTATATATGAACGTATTGCTAAACGACCAGAAAAAAATGGTTACAAATTAGTTGAATTCACAAAACGCAAAGAACTTAAGCCTTTTATACGCCCCGTACTTGGACTCACTAATGATACTTATACTGAGATTTTTGGATATGTACCATTTAGTGACGAAGAAATGGATGACTTTGCAAAAAGGTATTTACCTATTTTAGATCCAAGGTTTATTAAGGTTATTGTAGATTCTGACTCTAAAGTAGTAGCTTATGTTATTGGAATGCCTAATATTAGCGATGGAATAAGAAAAGCAAAAGGACGTTTGTTCCCTTTTGGATTTATAAAGATTCTTCGGTCAATGAAAAAATCAAATCAATTAGATTTGTTGTTGGGTGCAGTAAAAGATGATTTAAGAAATATTGGTTTAGATACCATGATGGCAAAAGCAATGTTAAAATCAATTAATGAACGTGGACTTGATTTTATTGATAGTCATGTTGTAATGGAAACAAACACAAAAATGCGTGCCGAGGTTGAAAAACTAGGAGGAAAAGTATATAAACGTTACAGGATCTTCCAAAAAGACTTATAAATAAAAAGGGGACAATAAGTCCCCTTTTCTATTTTATCTTTATTTTGATAATTCTAATTATTTCCACCCAAAATTAAAGGCATACCGTCTTTACCACTACCTATAACTACAACCTTAGAATTAGGTGATTCAGATAATTTAATAGTAGCTTCAATTCCACGCATTTTTAATAAAGCATTTGTTAAACTGCTATTAATAATCTTATTTGCACGTGCTTCACCTTCAGCAGCAATTCTCTTACGTTCTGCTTCAGACTCTTCACGTTCCAATTTATACTTATAAGCTAATGCTTCTTGCTCCTGCTTTAATTTATTCTCAATAGCAACTTTAATTTGCTCAGGTAAGTTAATTGAACGAATAAGTAATGCTTTCATCTCAATATCATTTGCACCTAATACTTCTGCTGTTTCAACTATAATTGCACTTTCCAATTCGCTACGTTTTGTAGAATAAATTTCCTCAGCGGTATAACGACCTGCTACTCTACGTACCGTTGAACGCGCCTCAGGTACAATTAATGTTCTGATATAATCAACACCGAATTTTTCATGTAAGTAACCAATGCGATCGTACTTAGGATTAAAACGAATAGAAATATCCATATTAATTGAAAGTCCGTTTTTATCCAGAACATCCATACCTTCTTCGCTATTTTGTTCTTTTACATTATAAACAAACATTTCATTCCAAGGAGCTATAATATGAAATCCAGGTTGAAATATATTTTCCTTATCTAAACCACTTGTAAATTTTCTGAATATAACACCTCTTTCACCTGGCTTAAGTGTGATAAAAGATGAGCTACTAATAAGGATAACAATAAGAAATCCAACTGCAGCTATAATCCAAAAAGTTGTTGTAATCTTTTTCATCGTATTTGTTTTTGAGTTATTAATTTTCCAAGAGAATAAAGGTATAACATATAATTACAATATAAAAACAAGCTTGATTTAATTAGCCTAATTCGTAAAATTTACCTTAAAATTCATACGTTATCAACAGGTACTACTTATAACAATAATGGTTGTGTTGATTTTTCTTTATTGCGCTTTTAATATATTTTGAATAGATTTGAAGTCCTAAATTAAAAGAAAGCGGAGGGAATATGGAGTTTAGAGAGTCGGAATTAATTATAAATAAGGACGGTAGCATTTTTCATTTACATTTATTACCTGAAGATATAGCAGATACTATCCTTCTTGTTGGTGATCCAGGTAGAGTTGAAGTTGTTGCTTCTTTTTTCGATAATATTGAATTAAAAAAACAAAATAGAGAGTTTTATACTATTACAGGTACACTAAGAGGAAAAAGAATTAGTGTAATTTCAACAGGAATTGGAACAGATAATATTGACATTGTAGTTAATGAACTTGATGCTATTGCCAATATAAATCTAAAAACTAGAACTAAAAATAAAAAACACAGAACTCTTAATTTAATTCGAATTGGAACTTCTGGATCATTACAAGCAGATATTCCCGTTGATTCGTTTTTAATGAGTACGAGATCAGTTGGTTTTGATGGATTACTAAATTTCTATGCTAACAGAAATTCTGTTTCAGATCTTGAATTCGAAGAAGCATTAAAAAATCATTTAGATTGGAATAAGCTATTACCATCTCCCTATGTAGTAGATGGATCAGAAGAGTTAATCAAGAAATTAGATGGAGCCAATATAACTCAGGGTATTAATATTTCAGCATCTGGGTTTTACGGTCCTCAGGGACGACAATTACGCCTTCAAATAGTTGATAAAAACATTAATGATAAAATTGAAACATTTGAATTTCAAGGACAAAAAATAACTAACTACGAAATGGAAAGTTCAGCTATATTTGGCTTATCACAATTATTAGGGCATAATGCAATTACAATTTGTGCAATCATAGCTAATCGTCGTAAAAAAGAATATAGCAAAGACTATAAACCTGTTATTAAAGAATTAGTTAAAACTGTTTTAGAAAGATTAACAGACTAAGAAATAAAGTGAAATTAAAAGAAAAAGAAATAAAAGCTTTATTGTTATTGCTTGAAGATCCTGATAATGAGGTTTTCAAACATGTTTCGGAAAGCTTGCTCGAAAAAGGAGAAAATGTGATTCCTGAGCTTGAAAAAGCCTGGGAAAAATCCTTAAATGAAGTTTTACAGGAACGTATTGAAAGTCTTATTCAAGAAATTCAGTTTACCTCTACTCAGAAACAACTAAAAGAGTGGAAAGACAAAGGTGCAATTGATATTTTAAAAGGTGCATATTTAATTGCTAAATACCAGTATCCAGATCTTAAGTTTGATAAAATACTTTCACAGTTTCAAAAAATAAAACAGGATGCCTGGCTTGAAATAAATAGCAATTTAACTGCACTTGAAAAAGTTCGTGTAATAAATCATATACTATACCAGATATATGAATTCTCAGGTAATAGTTCTAATTTCTTTGCTCCTCAAAACTCATACATTAATCATGTTTTAGAGAGTCATAAAGGAAATCCTTTGGCACTTGGGATAATTTATATTGCTCTTGCTCAAGACTTAGATATACCCGTTTATGGTGTTAGTATGCCAAGGAACTTTATTCTAGCATATGTAGATGAAAACAATATTCATAATCCATATGAAGATGAAATATTGTTTTATATAAATCCATTTAATAAAGGTACGGTTTTGGGTAAACGAGAAATTGATTATTTCTTAAAGCAACAAAAACTTGAGCCAAAAGATTCATATTATACTCCATGCTCGAATGTTGAAATAATTAAAAAGTTAATATTAAATTTAATATATTCGTACGAAAAATTAGGCTATCCTGAGAAAGTTGATAACCTGAAAGATCTTTATAACATTATTAAATAAGAATATTATGGCAAATGCTATTAAAAATGATGAAATTGATTTAGTTGAAGTCTTTTTTAGTATTTTTAAATTCATTAAAAAGAATATTGTAATACTTGTAATTAGTGGCATTTTAGGTGCGACAATTGGATTCTCCTCAAAGTTCTTTACAAAGGAATATTTTAAATCTGAAATGATTATTGAGTCATATACGATTTCGGAAGAATTAAGAATAAATTATATTAATCAGTTTAATAATTTATTAGAGGATAAAAGTTATGAGTATTTATCAGAGAATTCAAGTCTAAGTATTGAAGAACTGATGTTAATTAAGAAAATTTCTGCAAAACCTGATGGTAATATTATTGATGAAGAAATACTGTTTATAAATATTGTAGTATGGGATTATTCTGTATTACCTAAAATTGCAGAAGGACTTCAGTCATATATGAATTCTTTCACATATGTTAAAAATGAGATAGAACTATTTAAAGAAAATAGCAAATCTCTTATTAGAGATATAGAAAAATATGTTATTGACTCAATAAATCCATCTAATCGTAATTATTATGTTAATAATATTACTAAAAAAGATAAATTCTTTCATAATGAAGTTCTTGATCTACTAAGAGAGAAAATACAACTTGAAAAGGAGCTTAATTATGCTTTGCCTTTCAGAATAATACAAGATTTTACCATTTATAAAAATCCAGTAAATAAAGTAAAGAAGAATAGTATGAAAGGGGCATTAATACTTTTTTTCATCACATTCTTAACCCTTATTATTATCCAGTTTAATAAGAAAATAAATTAATCTATTTTATTCCAATTCTTTCCTAAATAATAATGAGTAGAATAATCCGAAAAAGGATACTCCTGCTATTGCATTAAACATAGATTCAAAAATAAATCCAGAAATAATAATAAGTAAAAATATTGTTGAGATAGGAAAATCAATGAAATTTCTTTTCTTGAAAAATGGTAAGGATAGAATTGCAGCTAGCATTACAAGCCCTATAATCCCAAGACCTAAAGTAGTTTCCATAAATTGATTGTGAGCATTAAATCCCTTTTCTTTAGCTTCTGCAAGAGAAGGAGTATTATAATTACTAATTAATACATCTTTTACATCTCCATTTCCAACCCCAAATAAAAAGTTTTCTTTTATTATTATAGCTGATTTATGCCAAATTTCAATTCTAATATTTGCACTTTTCAATTCTACTTCTGATTTATCAATAGCAGTTTTATTGAAAGGGCTAAATCGTACATTTGACAATGCAAATATTAAGATTAAACCAACCGTGAGTATTGCTAAAATAATCTTTAAAGTGCAATGACGTTTTGAAACAAAAATAGTTCTCCCAATCTCAAAAATAATTATAAAAATAGCAGTCAGCATAACTGCTCGCGACTGCAAAAGAAAAATCATTATTGTGAATAATACCAATGCAAAAACATAAAAAACTATTTTGAATTCTTTTAGCAGCTTATAATACTTTTTTAAATAATGAAAAGCCAAATATGCTGCAAATACGAGATACATACCAAAGTACGAAGGATGGTGAAAGTAAGAAAACCAAGTATAATTAAAATAGCTATAACCTGAAACAAGTAACTTCCAAGCTGACCATTCTCTTGTATCTGTCCATAATGATATATTCAGTAAATCACCATTTCCATTTAAAATGGAATGGTAAAAAGCAATAATGATACAAATGACAGATGCTATGACGTTTCCAAGAATGAATGCATTAAACATTTTAATTCTAAAATTACTTAGATCTTTTAGTCTTGTAAATAGAAATATAACCGGGAAAATTAAAATCGAGAGCTTAACTTCAAGATCAAATAATGCTTTATTCAAATTAGAAGAATAAAGTAGCGAAATAATATGCAGTATATAAAATGCTATAATTAAAAATAAAAGTTTATCGTTTAGAACATCCTTAAACTTAATTGATCTCTTTTTTTGGATCAAAAAAAACAGGAGTGTTAAAGACAATAAAACAGGCAAAATACCCTTTGACAATGGAAGCCAAAACGAAACAACAATAAGCATAATTAATGTAACTCGCCCTGATCTTAACCAACTTATTATTCTGGAAATCTTCATTTAAATAAATAATTTAACTTAGATAATCCTATAATTGAACCCATTCCATAAGAGAAATGTAAAATATAAAATGAGATAACTATATGTATTAATCTAATTGTCTTCTTTTTAATTTTTATAGAGATAGAAACGACTAGCAAATTGTAACTTAAAAATGAAATAACTGACAGAAGATAAAATACAGGCATTTTAAGAGCAATTGCAATTAAAACCGGGATAACTATTGACATAATGAATATCAGAGGAATAAAATGCCTTAATGAAAGAGATTTAATGTTTTTTGTAATATAAACAGTTAGGATATTCCACAATCCATTTGAATAGTTGTTTTTTGCAAGTTTATCAAATGTTTCTCGTGAATAATAAATACATTCAGATTTGGAATCGAGTAATATTTTACCCTTACTATTTATTATTCTTTTGTTTAACTCAATATCGTGATTGCGAATTAACTTTTCATTATAGGTTCCCAATTTTGTAAAAACACGTTTTCTGTAAATCCCAAAAGGCACTGCATCGACTAATTTTGGTTCAATAACACCTGTTCTGAAATATGAATTTCCAACACCAAACCTATTTGACAAAACAGTTTTTATAGCTAAACTTTTTGAATTTTTATTTCTAACTTCTGTTTTTAATGATCCACCAACAAGTGAAATAGTATCATCTTCGAAATATTTCATCAGGTTAGATATGTAATTAGTAGGATACTTTGAGTGTGCACCTGCTATCATAATGAATTCTCCTTTTGCAGCTTCAACACCAATGTTAAGAGAAATTGGTGTAAGTCTCTTCTTATTATGCAATAAATTTACATTGGAGTTTTCATTCTGTACTTCAGTAACAATTTTTTGCGTTTTATCATTACTCAAACCATCAATAACAATTATTTCAATATTCTTATAATCATTTTGTAAAAGAGATAAAATACAATCTAAAATATAAAGCTCTTCATTATAACATGGAATAACAACCGAAACTAATGGTGATTTTTGCATTCTTTTCTGATTTTTTCTTGTTCTAAAAGTACTGTAATCTTTTTAAAGATATTAAATGGAATAGATTTTAAAACAAATCTAAAAGGTGAAATAATAAAAATTAAAGCTTTAAGACTTTTTCTATACTGTACTTCAAGATTACAATAAGCCTTTCTAAATTTAAACTTATTAATTAATAAATCTTGAAAATTTGTTTCATGACTTAAGCTCTTTGCTCCTGCATTTATATATAAAACCTTTTCAGTAGTCAGATAATAATTATTTAAATTATATATTAGTGCATATATTGGATACAAACGAATTTGATCTTTATTTATTTTAATATGACTATAATTGCAGGTATTATCAATTAAACGGACAAAACAATAACCAACCAGAGTATTATCACTGTAAATTCCCCAAAACACTCTTTCATCCTTTATTTCCTCGATTCCAGCCTTAAATTTTTCTTCTGTAACATCAATATTCTCAATATTATAAGAATTGCAATAAATGCTATATCCAAATTCCAATAATTCTTTGTAATCAGTTTTCCTTATTTCGAAATTCTTTTGTCCTTTTCTTATCTGATTCCTAGTATTTGAACTTAGTTCTTCAAATCCTCCAAAATAGTCTTTAATAACAAACCAAAATGGTCTTTCTTGTTCAATATCCCAATTTGAATTAAACCTTATAAAAAATGAGTTGTATTCTTTAATAATTGCATTAATAGTCTTTCTATCTTGGTTAAAAATTCTATGAGGTGCATTTAATATAATTAATCCAAAATTATGCTTAAAAAAATTGAAATGTGATTTAATATTATTCATGTTGTAAACTTTTATCTCACTTCCTTGTAAAGCAGTTTTTTATATAGATTGATGAGTTTAACAGATTCTTTTTGCCAATTGTATTCATTAATAACTCGCTGGTAATTGCTCTCTCCCATTTTTTTCATTCTTTCTTTGGAACTAAATAAACTTAAGATTCCATCCTTAATACTTTTAGAATCGGCCGGATTTACAAAGTTTGCTCCATCTTTAAAGACACTTTCCCAGTACTTAAAATTAGACATAATCATTGGTTTCCTGCAAATCATATACTCAAATGGTTTAGTTGGAAGTGTTGTAATATGGTTGGGAACATTTAAAAAAGTTACAATTCCTGCATCTGCTTTTTGAATATAAGAAAATACCATGTTAGGTTCAACAGATCCAAGATATCTGACCTTTTCCCATCCATCTGAATTCTCACATACTTTTCTGAAAGCTTCACTTTCGAATGGCCCTAAAAGCCATAATTCAACATCATCAATTTCTGAAAAAGCATTTATTAGCTCAATTACACCTCTAATTTTACTAAGTCCTCCAACATAAATCACCGCATCTTTTTCTTTTTTAAAATTCAATTCAATATGTATTGGCTCAACGATTATCGGAAAGTTATTAACCAAGATAGGTTTAAACTTTTTAAATTTATCTTCTATATCTGGTCTTGCGACAACTAATCTACTATAAAAACCTACAAAAAATAATTCCGTAATCTTAACAAACCACGATATAATTTTTCTAATCCATTTTCTTTTTAAATATGGTTTAGAAAGAATTGATGCTGAATTGTTTTCGTGTATATCATAAATTACTTTTTTACCAATGAGTCTCATTAAAACCCCAAAAATTATTAATTCAGGATCATGAAAGTGGTAAACATCAGCATTTAACCTTTTTGCTTTTTTGAATACTCCAAATACTGAAGTTTTAACAAAATGTACAATCCTATTTTTATATTTAATAACTCCATGTATCTCAATTCCATCTTGTATTTTTGATTCTACACCTGGTGCAATTAACAAAACGCTATAACCTTTCTCTTTAAGAGAAATGCATTCCTTATAAAATATTCTATTATCATTGTAAGGATGAACGACAGTGACATGACAAATCGTAATTTTCTTATTTCTCATTTTTAATGTTTTATTTTAAGTTCATATTTATATATAACAATAATTGTTAAAATAATATACAAACTATATAAAATTGTATATATAAGAGCAAAATAAATTAGAAACTCACTAAACGAGTTATTTTCAAATAAAAATAAACTTATTATAGCTATAAAATATGTGACCTGCCATGCAGACTGCAATTTTATCTTCTCAAGTGCAATAAAAACAGTGGAAATTGGAGAAACCATGAATTGTAATACAAAAGGTAATAGCATTATTTTTGTAATTTCTCCAGACATTGCCCAATTTTCTCCAAATGCAAAGGAAAATATTGGAACGCTCCATAAAAATAAAATTATGCTTCCTAAAATTGTTGGTATTGATATTAAATATAAAATGCTTTTTATATCATTTCTAATTGATTTATTATTATTTCTATTAATTGATATTCTTTGCATTAAAACCTGAGATACAGATGCCCCTATTAAAGCTGTAGGAACAAGCAGAACTGTTCTAGTTAAACCATAATATCCAGCATTTTCAGGACCAAAAAAAATGTTAATAAGAATAATTGGAAATGCAGAAGAAAAAATATTTAGCAAATTTGGCAACAAGCTTAATTTTGGCAAATATAGATATCGCTTAAATACATATTTTATTTTTCTTTTTGAAATGTACTTTAATTTAAATCCATTATTAGCCAACTGTATTACTCCCATAAAGAAAGCAATAAAATTACCTGCTAAATCTCCCAAAATAAGTCCACCTTGAAGTCTAAACTTGCCAAATGAAAACTGAACACTTCCCTCAATAAACCTTCTTACAATTCTGTTCAAAGAACTACTTTTGAATAGTCTTAACCTTATCAAGGAATTATTAATAGATTGATAAAAAGAACTAATAAATGCCGTTAATGGAAGTAAAAGAAATAGTACAAAAAACTTTTTATCAATAGATAATAAATTCAATATTGAATCTCTAAATATAATGAGAATTATAAATGCAATGACATTTATAATGAGAGAACTTATAAATGTTAATGCAAGAATATTATATGCTGATTTATCATTCTTTGGAAGTATAACGGCCATTTCATATCTTAAGCACGAAATATTAATTAGTACAAGTAAAATATTAAAATAAACATCAAAAACTCCAAATACTTCAGGATCATATAATCTTCTTGTAATAAACTGAAATAAAAATAACACTAGCTGCGCACCTCCTACTCCAGCCATCATTATTCCAGAATCTTTCAATAAACCTTTTTCGAGTTTTATTTTTTTCAATGTTTCTTGATTTTTTCTATTATTTGATTTTAGGAATACTTTTTTTTTCTTCCTGTTTAAAGTCAAAGATAAAAGGCAGTAACGATAAAAATACAAATGCCGGGACAGAAAAATGACTATTGCCACTAAAAAAAGTAAATGCAAATGATATAATGTAAAGAATTGCAAATAATGATAAAAACTCTTTTTGTCTCCAGTATTTTAAAATGGAAATAATCAAGAAAATTACATAAACTATGCATCCCAAAATACCTGAATAGAGTATCGATGAAATTATTGGATTATGTGGATAATCATAAGCATCCTCCTCTGGTGAAAAAACATTATTATAAATTTTCAAATACTGAAACCCATTTCCAAAAAATTTCTGCCAAGAACTTGCTTCTTCAAATAGATAATAAGCAACCTTCCACCTTAACCATCTACTATTTACAAAGCCTTTTTCTTCTTCCCTCAAATTTTGCTTAATAAGATTTATCTTTTCATTTTTTATTACTATATTTTCAAGTATAGATCTTTTGTAAGTTGATATAATCTTTGGTTTTAACCTATTATAATTGTATTTACTTAAATCTACTTTTTCTTTTGTTTTTTTAGTTTTTACAGTAACATCAGATATACTAAAACCCTTTCCTTTTTCTGCATTGTTAACACCAACAATAAAAGCAGCATAGCTTGATGATGATTTTATTACTTTATATGAAAAATCAACGAAATAAATTCCATTTTCTTCAACTATATTCTTGCTAATTAGAGAATCTACTAGATAAGTTCCCGAAGTTTCTGGATATCTTTTAATTTTCACATCGGGTCTTTGGGAAGATTTAACACTTAATTGTACATTATATATTATTCCAGGAACTGCTGTTAAAACACAATATGCTCTAGAATGAATATCACTTTCTGGAGAATAAAAACTATATGAAGAACTATTACTTTGCTTCTCATTTTTAACTGAAAAACGTCCATAATTTTTAAATACAGGTTTAAAGTAATTATAGTAATTATTTATAAAAAAGTCTAGTTGCTCTTCTTCATCAATTGACAGTTTTACAATATCTGAGTTTATATAACTGTTATAATGGAATAGATGATACCGATTTCTATTTTGTTTCCTGTTTAAATAAAAATCATCAATCTTAGATATATTATTCTTACCATTACTTTCTAAATTAGGACTTCTATATATTTTAGGATCAATTATAGTTAAACTATCAGTGTTCTCTAAATTAACAGAAAATTTAAGCTTTAAACTTCCTTTTTCTATGTTGTTATATACAATCAAATATTCCTCAAAACCGTTATCTTTTTTTGAAATTTTTAGTTCTACGTCATTTAAAACAATATTATCTCCATTCAGCAACTCAATTTTTACATTTTCTTTTGAAGCTCCCTTTAAAGATATTGGTATTTGGTATCTCGAATTAATTACATCAGGAAGTAATGCTATAAAAAAGCCATAACCCTCATTCTTATTTATAAGTTTAAAAGTATTGCTATTTTCAGTTTTATCTGGATAATCAATTAAATATAGATTTTCTAAACCATGAATTGATAAAAAATTTTCTTCAATAAAAGGTACAGAAATAAAATATGGAATCTTATCAAAAGAACTGGAATGAAATAAGTTCTCAGGAACTATATCTTTATAAATTGCAGGTAATGAACTTATAAATTGATCATATGATCTAAAATAAGCTAATTCACATATATAATTCCAAGCTTCACCATACTCTTTTTCTTCATATTTCAGTATTAATTCTTTTCTTATCTTTTTTGCATATAAATCATCAATAAAATTAGTTTCTGGGAACCTCTCAAGAGTCCAGAGCTTTTTGTATGTATTTGAATAGTTATTTTGATTATCATTTAATATGGTTCCATATCTACTATATATTGAGGTAATTCTCCTTTTAACTATTTCAGATTCATTTTGAAATAAATAATCCACAAATTTTACTTTTATCGCTTTTCCTGAAAACTGAAATGCAAGAATAGAAATCACAAGTGTACCAAGTATAATCGTATAATAATATCTTAAAGTTTTATTCCTAACATTTATCTTTCTAAGAATAATCTGATACAGTAAAATTCCTACATTCATTATTAGTAGAATAACGATTCCCCTTCTCGATCCAGAAAACAATATTTGTAAAGTAATTAAAAATGCAAAAACGGACAATAATAAAAATATTCTTTTATTATTGTTTTTAAATATAGGAAGGAAGAGCATTAAAAATCCGAGTAATAATGTGAGACTTAGAAAGTTATAATCAACCTCTATATTAAAAACCTTTCCTCCCCAGATTCCTTTAATTAATAGTGAATAATATAGGCCTAACATTAATATTGCCAAGAACAATAAATAAACTAGCACGAAACTCTTAGTTAGCTTTTTATAATTGATGTAATGCTTTACCAAATATATTTCAAATAATAAAAAAAGTACGTAAAGCCCATAAATAGCTTCTTTAATTACTATTTCATAATTATTCTTGTCAATCAGAAAAACAAAAATATAAATGGAAACAAGTAATAAGAAAAGAAAAGTTCTTTTAATAAACTCTTTACTGCTATTTAAAAGAGTTTTTAATTTAAAATTATATACTCTCCATATTAGAAAAAGATTAAAAATGGAAGAAAGTACACTTAGTTGCAATACAAAAGGTATTTTCCCATGGAAAAATAAGGTAGTAACTGAGATCATCCAAAGATAAAGTATCTTAGAGTAATCATCTTTAATATTAATTTGACTTAAAAATCTCATAAATAGCTTTTTCAATTCTTTTTAAATCTGATTCTATCATTGCAGAACCTGAAGGTAAACATAAACCATCATCAAACAATCTCTCACTTATTCCATTCAAATATGCCTCACAATCTGAAAAAACTGGTTGTAAATGCATAGGTTTCCATAATGGTCGCGATTCAATATTTAACTTTTCTAATCCAATTCTTAAATCTTCTCTTGTTATTCCCCCTGTTTCTTTCGAATTAACTAATATTGTTGTTAACCAACGGTTTGAAAAATAACTTGAATCTGGTTCATTATGAAATGAAACTCCTTTAATATTTGAGAATAAGTTTCTGTAAAAATCAAATATTTTTCTTCGCTTATTTACTCTGTTCTCAATAACTTCAAGTTGCCCTCTACCAATACCTGCAAGTATGTTACTCATTCTATAGTTATAACCTATATGCGAGTGTTGATAATGCGGAGCATTATCACGAGCTTGAGTAGCAAGAAAACGAGCTTTCGAAATAAATTCATTATTTTCAGATAATAATGCACCTCCACCAGAAGTTGTAATAATTTTATTTCCATTAAAAGACAAAATTGAAAGGTCTCCAAAACTACCAGCTTTTTTTCCGAAATATGTACTTCCTAATGCTTCAGCAGCATCTTCAACAATAGGTATTTCGTATTTTATAGAAAGTTCTTTTATTTCATTCATTTTTGCAGGCATTCCGTATAAATGAACGAGAATAATTGCTTTTGGTTTTATTCCCTTTGAAATTCTATCTTCTATAGCTTTTTCTAAAAGCTTGGGATCCATATTCCAGGTATCCTTTTCGCTATCAATAAAAATAGGTTTTGCATTCTGATAAATTATTGGGTTTGCAGAAGCAGAGAATGTAAAAGTTGAACAAAGCACATTATCACCGATGCCAACTCCTAGTAAAATTAAAGCTAAATGAAGAGCAGCCGTCCCTGAACTCAGTGCTGCAACATTTTTTACATTTGTATATTCTGCAAGTTCCTTTTCAAAACCATCAACATTTGGTCCAAGCGGTGCAATCCAGTTTTCCTTGAAAGCTTCATCAATGTATTTCTGTTCTCTCCCACTCATGTGAGGCGTTGATAACCAAATTTTTTCTTCCATTTCTTATTGAAAATATTCTTCCGTTAATTTTTTCCTTAATCCTGTAAATAATATGATTTTAATATCCAGAAGCATTGACCATCTCTTCATATACTCTTTATTAATCCTAACTTTATCAGGAAAAATCACATCATCGTTATATTTTTGAGGGTCCGTTTGCTTTTGTAAGATTTCTTCTTCGTCCATATATTTTAATGATGCAGCTCCGGTTAATCCAGGTTTTAATTGCAAGATAACTTTATCTACATTATTTAATTTATCTGCATAACCTGGCACATCAGGTCTTGGTCCTACAAAACTCATATCACCTCTTATTATATTCCATAATTCTGGCAACTCATCTAATTTGGTTTTTCTTAAGAAAGAACCTGTTTTTGTTATTCGATTCTGTTCTTTAGCTGCAACTGTTGTATTAGAATGCACCATCTTCATTGTTCTAAACTTATGAAGATGAAACATTTTTCCATTTTGTCCAACTCTATTTTGACTATAAATTACGGGCCAACCCATAGATACCAAAACAATAATAACGATAGTAAATAAAACAGGTGAAATCAAAATTATAAATACTGTTGCAACTACGTAATCAAATATTTCTTTCAGAAATTTACTTCCTGGTTTATGTAGATTCATCTCAATATTTAAATCAGTAATTTCCTGATGACGAATTAAAAATGACACCGAAAATAAAAATAGAAACACTGGTATACTCAAAATACTATTACCACTAAAAAAAACAAACAAAGATGAAATTAAAAGCATTAATGAAAATAGTGGATATTTTTTTAGATACACAAACCCATAATACAAGGAAATCAATAAAAAACTTAGCAAGAAAAGCGCTCCTATTAGTCCGGAATAAAGCAATGAGGATAGTACTGGATTATGAGGATAATCATATCTAGTTGAATCCGTATGAAATTTTTCACCAAATTTCTCAAGATATAAAAAACCACTTCCAAAAACTTTATTAATGAATTTCTGTTCACTGAAATATTCTAATGCATATTCCCATTTATCATATTTAAAAGCGAGTTTTAATGCTTTTTGATATTCAATTCCATTTGAATCGTCCTGAGTAAACTTATCATTATATCCACTAATTAGTTTTGCATTTAATGAAGTGTTATTTTTTACAGCAGCAAAAACAATAATAACAGATGATACAGTAATAAAAAATAACAAGCGAAGGTTTCTATTTAGATTATTAAGATTACTATTACTTTTTCCAAAGAGACCTATAAGCTGTGCAGAAACTAAAAATATCATCATTAATCCAAGTAAAAACAAGGAACGATAAGAATATGAAAAAACAATATTTAATATTAAAATTAAAATAAGGAATTGATTTAAAATATTCTTTTTATTATTTTCTCTTTTTGTTAAAGAAGGGATAAAGGAAATAATACCTAAAAAAGCAAACAATGAATAAAAATTTGTATCAGTATTTATTGATGTTCCAAAAGGACTTTTAAATAACCAAATCTCATTTAACTGAAAAATAAATTTAGTAATACCCAAGACTGCTATTAATAATGAAAATATACCTATTAGGTGAACGATCTTCTTAAAAATTCTTTTTAAATAATTAACATCAGAAACCTGGTGCATTAGTAAAAATATAACGTATAAAAATGTCAATACAACAACAAACTCTAAAATATCCCTCTTGCATATTAGATAAATTTTTCCAGATATTAAAACTCCAACTAAATAAAAAACCACTAATATAAATAAGGGGTAAAAAGTCTTAGAAAACTCAAAAAGATATACTTTTTTAAGAAAACCCTTTCTAAAATAAACAAAAGTTAAAACTAAGAATATGGTATAGGAAGGAATAAATAAGTACTTTATTCCGGGCAGAACCATCCTTAAAATCCATAAAAGAAAAGTAAGATAAAAAACAAATATTAACGCATTCTTTTTATTCATTACTTTTAGTTGTTATTTTTTAATACACGGGCCGGATTTCCAATAACAACACTGTTATCTTCAACATCTTTTATGACTACACTTCCTGCACCCACAGTAATATTTTTTCCTAAATATTTTATTCCTGTCATGATTGTAGCACCAATACCTATAAAACTTAATTCATTTATAGTTAATCCCGCACCAATATTAGATCCTGCAGATACAAAACATGATTTTTTAATAACTGTGTGATGTGCAATAATTACCTGTGGGCTTATAATAGCAAAATCCTCAATAACAGCTTCCGTCCAAATATATGTATTAGCATGAATAAAACATCCCTTGCCAATTTTCGCTTTATTACTAATTTCTGCTTTTGGGTGTATTAAAGTCGGTAAAATTCCACCATTTTGTATTATCTCATTGCAAAGCTTTTTTCTTAGCTTGTTATCGCCAATAGCTACAGCAAAACTCTTATTGGTACACTCTATTTTACTAACATCAATCTTATCAATAACTTTTACATTATACAAAGAAGTACCAATTTTATTTACATCATCATCATAAAATCCCTTTACAGTAAAATTATTTAAGACTGCGAGCTCATAAATAACAGCTCCATATGTGCCTGCACCTAATATATATAAATCCTTATCCATTTAATTTTGCTCCTTTAAACGGTTTAATTAAATTATCATCTTGTGTATTAACTCCTTCTTTTTTAATAACTTTAAAGAAAGTCAACCATAATATTTTAATGTCTAATAATAAACTTTGATTATCAACATACCAAATGTCGAGTTTGAATTTCTCATCCCAACTAATAGCGTTTCTTCCATTGATTTGTGCCCAACCCGTAATACCTGGTTTTACATCATGCCTACGTGCTTGTTCCTTTGAATAATACTCAAGATATTCAATCCTCAGTGGTCTAGGGCCTACAAGACTCATATCTCCTATTAATACATTCAGTAATTCTGGCATTTCGTCCATACTGGTTTTTCGTAGAAATTTACCAAACTTAGTTAATCTCATTTCATTTGGTAATAGAATCCCATTCATATCAAGCTCATTAGTCATTGTTCTGAACTTAAACATTTTAAAAATCTTCCCTTTATAACCAGGACGTTTCTGTTTAAAAATTATAGGTGATCCCATTTTTACTTTCACTATAAAAGCTAGAATAGTAACTGGTACTATTAAAATAATAATAATTAATATCACAAAAACTAGATCTAAGGCTCGTTTTATCATTGTAAACTAGATAGATATTAAAAACTTCTCGAATTTAGAACAAATATTTGAACGGCTGAATTCTTTTTCTGCAACTTTTCTTGCTTTTGACCCCATTTCCTTTAAAAGATCATTATTTGTTGATAATTCAATTAGTACACTAGCAAATTTTTCTGGATTTTCAGGTTCAACAGAGACACCACATTGATTTTTCTTAATTATTTCGCTCATCCATCCCGGATAATTAACAAGAATAGGAAGACCTGCCGCTAAATAATCAAAGAATTTATTTGGAGAAGTTCCATAATAAAAAGCAGGAATATTTGCTAAAATCATAAGCCCAATGTCTGATGCATTTAAATACCTACGTAAATATTCTTTTGATACTGGTTCTAAAAAAATACAATTATTTAGCTCCAGTTCTTTTACTTTTTCAATTAATGAAGGTTTTTGCATACCATCACCAATGAAAACAAACTTTATTTGATCCATTCCAGATTTCTCAACCTTGCCTGCAACTTCAATTACAGAATTCAGACCATTAGCTATTCCATGTGCACCAGTAAATATTGCTACAAAGTCTGATTCAGAACATCCAGGAATTATTGTCTTGCTTTCCTTTTGTGGAAAAAACAAATCTGTATCGGAAGCATTTGGAATCATTTCTATACGCCCATTTCGTTTTCTCCTTTTTTGAATTCCTTTAACGATACCAGGCGACAAACCAACACATGCGTCGGCCATTCGATAGCTAAGCCATTCTAGCATACTCATTAATGCTAAAATACCTTTATTTTTAATAACACCCATTTCTTTTGGTAATTCAGGCCATAAATCCCTTACTTCAAAAACAAATTTCTTTTTTCGAAATAACTTCATAACTATCCCGGGAATTCCAGCAGTTAGAGGAGTTGATGTAGCAAATAAAATATCATAATCCTCTTTAAATGCTAAACGAATACTTTTCATAGAGTACTTTAAAAATATAAAGCTTCTCTTTAGAAAACTCATTTTATTTGAGTAGAACAAATCAAATTCTATAAGATTAATACCTTCATAAATACCTCTTTTTAAACCTTTTTTATATTCTCCTTCTAAAATTGAACTTGTTTTATCAGAAAGTGCATAAACAACTGTTACCTGATGACCTTTTGATGTTAAGTACTTTGCAAATTCGTAAGAACGTGTTCCTCCACTTCCCTTTCTAGTTCTAAAGTATTGATGAAAGTATAATATTTTCATTTTTCTATCGTAAATTTAGTTTCAATTACAAAATCTGTTTCAATTGTTTTAAAAAATACCAGCTGCGATGTTTCAGTATAAGAATTATAAAATCGAGAAACTTTTGATTTTTGAATTCTGCCTTCGATATTCGATTCTATTTTTAATTCCTTTATGTTAAATCTATTGTTTTTCAATTCTATAATAGGAAATTCTGTATGCCAATGCTGACTAATAGTTGTTGGTTTGTTTATTCCTGAAATTTTATCTTTCACTAAAATGAAATTGTCATGTAATTGAACCTTCCTATTGTGATTTATTCCTTTGGTTTTAACATAACCTAAATTTACCCCTTCAAACAAATCTTTATTTACAGCAATAACTTTCCCTTTAGGCCAGTTTGTTTTACCAAAATTAAATATAGATTGCATATAATCTTCATTATCTATCACAACAGTATTATGCCCAAAGATACCAGAAAAATGTTTTTTATTTTCAAGACTAGTATTATATGAGAATGAGCCTGTATCACAAAATACGTTCACACCATTACACCATAAGTCTATATGCAAAGTATCAGAATGAGATGGGCGAGTTTCATAATTATGACATCTAATAAAAATGTCAAATTTACTATTAAAAAGGTGATAGTATCCACTTATCGGAAAATTTTGTTTCTCAATTTGTTTAATTGGTGCTGATTTATAGTCTAAACCAAAGAACTTACACACACTATATTTGTCATCAAATAAAAGCGTCTTTTCATTTACTAAACTAGCTAAATTTAAACTTTCTCTATAGTCCCGATAGTCTGAGAATGGGAAAAATATTGAGCCATCATTTGCCCCGTAATTAGGAACAGTCCCATCAGACATAACAAATGACGCTAAAAAGTGAGTTAATTTTAGATGCTGCTTATAAATATAATTTGGTAAAAGATTCCCTTTTCGTTCACTAATCAAAATTACAAATGAAAGTACATCAATAACTAAGCGATGATAGTTAAATGAATGTTGTATATATGCTCCATCTTCAAAAACTTGATAACTAAGTTCTTTAATAAGATATTTAGTGCCCAGTTTTATGTACTTATTTGATTCTTTAAATTGCGGAAACATTAATCCTCCAATTAGCAAACCGGAAGCTTCACTAATTGAATGATTGTTCTTAACCCATTTTGATGCATAAGAATAGTTCGCTTTAATCCTATCTAATGAAATTCTAATATTATTGAAAATTACATTTCTATCAGACTCATCAAAAAATTCAGAGAAATAATCCAATGCGATAATCCATGAAATAATTCGAAAGCTTGTTTCCTGACCACATTTATAATTTACCCCAAATGGGAATGGGTTTTGCTCTATCCAATCGATAATAGTATTTTTAGTAGCAACTCCAAATCTTTTATCCTTATTAATTGAATAAGCACTTATAAAATGAAAAATATGGGGAAACCTAGATGCTTCCCATATGATTTTTATATCACCGTAGGGGCCAAAATCAGGTAGGCTATTCCATGCTACATTGTTTGGAGCAATTTTTTCTATAACCGGATTATAATTCCATAGCATTTTAGCATTTGGGGCAAAGTTTAAATTCTGGCTATTAAAAGATAAAATCTTAAAGTTTATTGCATTTTCGGCTTTATTTATATAATCATTTTCATTAACAAAGCTCTTATTGACTAATTTAATGGGTGTTTGGAAAGCATACTTAATATTTCCATTGTTTTTACGCAGTATTTTTTTATTGACAATTTTAAAATATCCAAATTTCTTTAAAAGTTCATAAAAAAATCTAAATAGCGTTGGTTTTAACCCAATGGAATAAATAAAAGAAAATATTTTAATTAACTTTTCCATTAAAATCCTATTTCACTGTTTTAATTGCACGTACATATATCTGAACCATATATTCCACTGTGTACTTTAATTTAACAATCTCAACAATTCTTTGGCTAGCTTCTTGTATTAATTCTCTATTCTCGATAAGTTTTTCAACCAAATTATCGACAGCTTTAATATCAGTCCAATCAACAAAAAACTGTTCCGCTTCCTTAGCAACGATAACCTCAGGTGCGTGTTGGGAACTATTATCAACCAAAATAGGTCGACCAAACCTAGCTCCATTTACTACTAATAACCCTAAGTGGCCTGGATTTACAATCATATCGCACCACTCCATTTGTTTCTTCAATTCATCATTCAATATCTCACCAAATAATTCAACATTTGGAATAGATTCTATCTCGGGATAGATATTTAGAAGCTCTTTTACTCCATTTCCAGCAATATGAATAATAACATTTGGATTAATTTTTGCTAATTGAATTAATCTTTCAAGACGTTTTCTTTTTTGAAATCTTCCTACATAAAGTAATTTTATTTTATTTTGAATAAAGTCAAAAGGACATGCATGAATATCACTAATAGAAACTTCAGAATTATTAAAAGAAAAAAGAGGTGCATTTATTCCATCTACTTTAAGCTTTTCGACTATTTCATTGGAATAAGTTAGAACTCCGCCTGAATGATTAAGAAAATATTTTCGAGTAAATTTTATTAGTTTAGAATTTGAAGATCCATAAATATGGCCCATCCAAAATATATTTTTCTTATTACCTGTAAAAATAAAAAAAAGATACCTAAAAATATGATGTAGGTCCCAAGACAATATGACTTTATCCCATGATTTTCTTAATAACTTCCATTCTAAAAAATTGACTTGAAATCCTATTTTTGAAAATAAATGATTAGAAAATGATTCAAAATATTTATAATTTTTCCTGTTTTGAGGTTCAATTAGATTTGCTGAAGAACATGGTTTAGCAAAAACAGTTAAGTTAACTTGTTCACCAAATTTGCGAAGAAAAAGCTCGCGATAATGCGGAGCATGATTTAATACAAAAAGTATTTTATTATTCATTTCCAACTTGATCTTAATTTTATAATCTCAAATGTTTTTTAGTTTAAATATTTATATATCGTAAAAAACTTTTCTTAAACTTACATTCTTGAAACGTGCTTTGACTTTAAAAATACTAATGAGAACAATATTGCTAAGTATTCAAAGAATTTCAAAATGATTACTAAGGCTTTTAAAATAATAAATTCAAATCTTGTAATATCTTTTTCTCTTAATGATTCCTTTAATACAGTAAAATCCTCTTTTATATTTTTAATTACGTTACTAATCTTGGATTTTTTGGTTATTTTCTGGTTTTCTGTTTTATTTTTTTCAATACTGCCAAATGCAAGTCGCATATTTCGTTTTATTCTTTTGCTAAAACTATCAACCGGATGATAAGCAATAGAATCTAGTGAATATCCTATTTTAAAATTACTTTTTATTGCATGAATACTTAATAAAGTATCACCGCCAGATATTAAATTAGAATCAAAACCTCCCAGATTATTATATACAGAACTAAAAATAAAGAAATTTCCTCCACAAATTCTTTGTTTCTTAATTAAATTTGACTCGCGCTTTGGATTAACTAATAATGAATCATAATATGTTAAATATTTTCGTGAAGAATCCTTATTAATTATTTTTCCTCCAACAATATCATATTTTAACAAAGCTTTATTTACACTTGACAACCAATTGTTGTCAGCGTGCATATCTCCATCAATAAAAGCAAATACATTTCCTTTGGCAATTTTTGCACCTGCATTTCTAGCTGCATAAGAGGATGGTTTTTGTTCGAATACGTATTTGACATTATATTTCTTAATTAAAAATTCACTATTATCATTTGATCCATTATTTACAATTATTACCTCAAAAGAGTCTTTTGGGTAATTTTGAGCAAGCAATGATTTTATTAATTCCTCTATTTGTTTCTCTTGATTATATACTGGTACTATAATAGAAAAAAAATTCATTTATTAAATATCTTATGATTAACTAAAAATATTTCTTATTTGAGTAAACGCACTTTGCTTATGGTAACTTCTTCAAATTACAAACTTAAGAATAAAGTACATAATGTATAAAAGTACAAATAAAATAATCATACCATTTATAGAGTAAATACTTTTCAAAGACGTTTTTTGATTCTCAATACCGTAGAAAATAAGCAATACTCCCAGCGGCACATACATCATTTGCTGTGTTTCTGTAAATGACACAACATTAATTACAACATAATATGTTATAAAAGCTATAGACAAAAACTTAATGGGTAAATATGATTTTTCTTTAGTTTTTAATGCAAATACCAAAGATCGAAGTAAAATTGGCACTGAAATAAACCATGGTATTGTCCCTAGCCATCTTATGTTATATGACAAGTGTGTAAGCGAAGGAAATGGAGAAAGAGAAGCATATAATAAACGTATTGGAATGTTTAATACTACTGGTAATCGAAAAATAAAAGATCCTATTCCCTTTTCAGAATAATTACCTCTTCGATTTAGATAATTACTAAATTGCTCAAAAAATTCCTTTTTATTTTCATTTATAAATTCAGGTGTAATATGGTTATGAAAAATCAATAAAACTATGAATGCAAAGAATAAGAAATGAACTAATTTAAATCTATAAACAATCTTGATTGTAATATCTTTGTAATAAAGGAATATAGTAATAAATAACAAAATCAAGTAAATTAAGAAAAAACCAGTTCTAAGTTTACTCACAATTAGTACAGAAATAAATAAAACGAGTAATCTGAATAGATTTATATTATTTTTCTTCTTAAGAAAAATTGCTATTAAATATAATGAGACTAATAAAAAGAAGGCAAAAATTGTATCTCTTCTTATAATAGCAGAATGATATAACAATAGAGGCCATAATGAAGCAACATATCCTGAAACTTTAGCAGTATTGATACTTAAATTAATTAGGTTCCCAAATGAAAATACAACTAAACCCAATAAACCTAAAAAAAATGAATTTAAATACCTTGGAATTATCGGATTAGCATCAAACCCCCATTTAATGAATTGATTATAAATTGATGCAATAAATGCTGTATAATAGTAACTGCCATCTTTATGCCCTTTTTCTTTATAGAAATAATAGACTGCATCACCAAACCCGCTAATCCCATAATTTACGGCACTCAGAGCATTTCTATGATAAACAATATCATCAGAAACTTGAAAGGGAGTACCATTCTGTTTTTCTAAATCATTATAAATAAAATTTACCGCAACTGTGCTTATACTATATACTATAGAAAATGCAATTAACACATGTTGAACGTTATTTTCTTTTATCAACCAAGCTATCAATAAACCGATTAAGTATAAAAACATCCACCACAAAAAAATTGAAATATTCTTTTCCTTAATTGAAAAACTAATAACTATTATAGGTGCCAAGAATAAAAATATAAATCCAATAATATTTATACTATTCAGTAAAATACGTATCAAATTTTTATTTTTCATAAATACAATTGTGTTTTCTAGCTTTTGGTTGATCGAAAGATATTATAAATAAATCTTAAAATTACGATATTATTCCTACGTTAAAAAGAAGGTTTAACTTATACCAATTCTTTTCTTCAATAATTTCTGGAAATTTTGAGGAGAATTTCTCTCCATATAATCAATGAGATTTTTGAAGTTATAAGCGGCTTCTACTTTTGATAAAATAGTATTATTGTTTTCTAAATCCATGGCTAAATCTTCTAAAGTAAAAATATGAAATCCTTCATTCTTTAACCATTCTAACATAACATTCTTTTGGCTTAAATAAATCTTCACTCCATTTAAAAAGCCTTCAATAACATTTCCCACTGCCATTTGTCTATAACTGTTTATTACAAGAGCACTAGTTTTACTATACAATAACTTAAATTCATCATTAGATAAAAAGTTCTCTATAGTATTGATATGAGGCTTAGTCTTTATTTTTTGTCTTACTTGCTCTGTATATCTTCTTTCTGGACCATAGTTAAATAATAAGATAAACTTAAAAGCATTTTTGTTCTTAACGTTTTCAATTAAATCTATTATGTCAATGTGATTATTAAATTCATTTTTACTATTTCCCAGAATAATAATTGGTGAATTTTCCTCCTTCTTTAATTTTAAACACGAAAGAATAAACTCTTCTTTAACCTCAATTTTTCTATTAATAGGCAGTTTAAGAAATGGAGGTAGTTCAAATGATGATTCTAAGTGATTATACTCCTCCTTGCTCAGTGCAAGAAAATAATTAATTCTATTAATTGCTTTGTTAATAACAACACTTGGGGTTTTTCCAAATTTAGATATCTGAAAATAAACCTGAAAAACCCTGAACATCTTTCTTAAGATATTAAATGGTTTTTTGGAATAGCTTATTTTTCTTGCATTTATTGTTTTTTCGCTTAATACTAATTCTTCCTGTCTTTTATATAGTTCATACCCAAAAAATCTCCACGCAATATTTATGTGTTTTGGTAAACTTAAAGCTATTTTTCCTTTAAATAAGTCTAACCCATGCAAGACAACTAAATCAGCACTCCTGCATAATTCAATGATTTTTTTAAGGTTAATATTTGACTTTTTAAAAAATATTGCTTTATCTCTATATGGACCTTTATATAACTCATCATCTTCAATTATAACAATTGAATTTTCAAAGTATTCTCCTTCATAAACATCTACACTGCCAATAAATTTATAATCGGTATGAATATGAATTACCTTTAATTTATTCATCATTCTTGAGATTTCAAAAGTCATACACATTCAATTAATTTCACCTTATATAAATACTTGCAATTACTTGTTATTTAAATAATCAATAATATCCTTTAAAGTCTTGAAATTATCTATTTCATCATCTGAAAACTGAAGGTCATACTCATCTTCAATAGCCAAGAAAATTGATGTTCTATCCAGAGAATCAATGCCTTGGTCGGTCATTGCAACTTCTGGGTCTAAATTATCAAAATCTATCTTCTGATCAACTTCTTTCTTTATAACTTCAATAAGTTCTGCTTTACTTACTTTCATATTTTTAATTAATTTTTGTTAATATAGTACTTGCCCACGATAATCCAACTCCAAAACCAATTGCAACCATTTTATTGGTATTGCTTTTAATCTCTTTTTCAATGATCAATGGTATTGAAGAAGAAACGGTATTTCCATAATCTTGAATATCAAAAGGTACTTTTTCTTTTTCTAAGCCTATTCTTTTTATTAAAGTATCTATAATATACTTGCTCCCTTGATGAAATACAAATTTATCTATATCATCAATTAATAATTCATTTTTTTCTAATAATTGTTTTATATCTTTTGGCACATATCTAGCAGCGAAATTAAAAATCCCTCTACCATTCATATATAAACTATTATCAGTACAAATTAAATTCTTGAATTCTTTACCTACTGTACCAAAATTATATTTTCCTGAAATATAAACTGGAGTATCTGTTATCAATGAAACCGTTGCACCATCACCAAACAAAATTTGAGTATTTTTATCTTCAGGATCTATAATTTTTGAATACGGATCAGAAGTAAATAATAAACCCTTTTTCATTCCATTGCGCTGCATAAAAGACTCAATTATAGACAATCCATATACAAAGCCAGAACATCCTAATGAAACATCAAAACAAGCACAATTCTCTGGCAAATCAAGTAAGCCATGCAATACTGCAGAAGTATGTGGAATATTACTATCTGGATTCTGTGTAATTAATATAAGGCATTCTATTTCTCCTTTTTCAATATCAATTTTCTGCTCCAAATTATTGAATGCTTTAACACACATTACAGATGTATCCTCACCGTCTAACATACGTGACACTCTTTGAACACCAATTTTATTTTCAATAAAATTATCGTCCATTTCAAACTTATCTTTTAAATCATAGTTTGAAATTCTATTACTTGGAATATAACTTCCTATTTCTTGAATCCCTATCATTTTAAGACTTTTTAACCATTGTAAAGTATATATAACCTATTTGTTTCCCATTTATTTCAATTGAACTTTTTGTTAATTGAAAGTTCATATTACGTAGTAAAATTATTTTATACTTATCATCTTTTTGATTAGATATTGGTTCACTTATTTGTAATCTAGTAAAATACCATTTACCTTTTACATCTGGATATAAATTTTGTAAAAGCGCCTTATTTAAAGAAACTATTTTTTCAATTCCTGAAAACTCAATTTCCCTTCCTAAAACTATTGATTTCTCTTCTAATAATAATTCTGTTAATTCTATAATTTTCTCTTCTGGGTATTCAACACGTTCTGTTATATTTTCTTCATTTTCTTTTAGACCTAGAATATAATCTATTCCTTGAGATTTAAACTTGAAAATAACTATATAATCCTTAATTTCTATAGTATCCTTTTCATCAACCAAAAAACCTGACAAGTTAGTACTTGCAGTTTTATGAAAGGTCATATCAATATTTTCTATTTCTTTGTAAAATGCCTCTTTAAGATATTTAATTACAGAATCATAGATATCCGGGCCTTGTATATATTCTCTATTTCCTTTAAATTTAAAATCAATATTAATTTCTTTTTTCATCTCTTTAATTTTATAAAGTTCTTTAAATTAATACTATGATTTACTGCAAAATTACCAGATACAGACTTTCCTGATAATACATTTTCAATTACAACACTTCCAATAATAATTTTTGCATTATCTTCAATAATTATATTATCAGAAAGCGTAGAAGATGGTCCAATCCATACATTATTACCAATTCTAACATTACCAGCTATTTGACAATTTCCTGCTATAAGGGTATTAGAACCTACTTGTGAACCATGTCCTATTACAACTTTAACACTTACTTTTGTATTATTACCAATATTGGTGTAAAATGGTTGATATGGTTTCTGGATTATAGCTTGTGATAAAATATGACAATTTTTCCCAATTTTAACTCCGCCAGCATAATTTAAATTTAAATTTTCACCATCGATATTTGTGTCTTGCATTCCTTTCGCCCCAATTATTGCATAATCATCAATAACAGTTTCGTCACTTATATAACTATTATCATGAATTATTACACCATTGCCTATCCTTACATCTTCACCGATGAATACATTGTTTCCAATAATTGCTGTACTTGAGATTAATGAACTTGAGCTTACAAAACTCTTATGGAGTGGAGGTAACAAATTATCCTCAACAAGTTTATTATGAAGACAATAATATGAAAATTGAGGATTATCTGAAATGACAATTCCTTTTGAACTAGAAATTTTATTCATGAATCTTTCGAGAGTTATAACACCAACTATGTTTTTATCTTTGTTTATTTTTTCAATTGCATTTTCATTTTGTATATATCCAATTGATTTTTCTAAAGCAAAAAATGGACAATATGTATTTAAGAAATCTACATCTCGGATTAAATTTTCTTTCTCGAAAAACTCTCTAAGTTTCATACCTTTATAAATATGTAATATATTAATTAGTTAAAAAATCACAAATCCTTTTAACATCAATTATTTTTAAATTACTATAAATTGGTAAACAAAGTACCTGTTCTGCAATATTACTAGCTACAGGAAGGTTCTCTTTCCTTGATGAATTTAACCCTTTATAAGTTGGGAATTGACTTATAAGTGGATAAAAGTAGCGTCGACTAAAAATATTATTTCGTTTTAATTCTTCGTACACCTGATCCCGTGTTCTACCATATTCATTGGAATTAATTAATACTGGAAAATAAGAATAAGAGTGCAACACTCCCTCAATATCATTTAAGAAAGTGATTCCATTAATTTTAGCAAGTCTTTCTCTATATGTATTGGCTATTTTTTTTCTTTTTTCAATATAATCATCAATATAGTTAAGTTGTAGAAGACCATAAGCCGCTTGCAATTCATTCATCTTGGCATTAATTCCAGGTTCAATTACTGTTGTTTCTCCTGCAAACCCGAAATTCTTTAGGTGATCAATGCGTTTTTTTGTTTTTTCATCATGACAAACAATAGCTCCTCCTTCAATAGTATTAAATACTTTCGTTGCATGGAAACTCAGTATTGATAAATCTCCGTAATTTAATATTGAACTTCCATTCGATTTTACACCAAAGGCATGTGCTGCATCGTAAATCAGTTTAAGTCCATATGTATCTGAAATTTCCTTTAATCGTTCTACGTAACAAGGATTACCATAAACATGAACTGGCATTATCGCTGTTGTTTGTGGAGTAATGGCTGCCTCTATTCTTTCTGGATCTAAATTGAAAAAATCTGATTCTATATCAACAAATACAGGTTTTATATTATTCCACCAAAGAGAATGAGTTGTGGCTACAAAACTAAAAGGAGTTGTTATTACTTCACCTGTAATTTTTAAGACCTGTAATGCAGTTATTAGTGCTAACGTTCCGTTAGAAAATACGGATATATATGGCACACCTAAATATTCTGCTAAAGCTTTTTCAAATTCCTGATGATATTTACCATTATTAGTTAGCCATTTTCGTTCCCAGATATCCTCCAACAATGGTACAAACTCATCTAAAGGAGGCATGTCAGGCTGAGTAACAAATATCTTAGTCTTTGATTTCATTTGATCTCATTTTTTTAAACTGATTAAGCATCTCGTTCATCTCATAAAAATTACCAATTTTTGAACAAATAAGATATGTAAAAATACCGGAAAACACCCCAATTAAAAGCTTATATACATCCTTATCTGCTATTAGCATTGATAAAAATACAACAAATGCTGTTATTAAAGTAATTAATATGATTGGGAACATATCTTTTATTTGTTTCCAAGCACCATAATTAATCAATTTGCCAGAATAATGAGTATTAATAAAAAAAGCTAAAAATGATGTAAATATTTGTCCTATTATCAATGCTTTAACTCCAAATGAAAATGTTACCAGAATAGTTAATGAAATAATGATTTTTTTCAATACTTCAATCTTTAAAAACAGATCAGATCTGCCTTTCACATTTAAAATATTAAGGTTAATTGCATGAACAGGGTAAAGCATTCCTGCAATACATAACAGCTGCAATAATGGAACCGCAGGCATCCATTTTTCTGTAAGAACTAATCTAATTAATGGTTCAGCGATAACCGCTAAGCTTATCATTAATGGAAATATTACAAATGCAGATAATCTAATAAAGCCACGATATGCTTTTATAAGCTTTTCATCGTTATCCTGAATTGCACTTAAAACTGGAAATGTTACTCTTTGAATAATGCCAGTAATATTTTGAGAAGGCATTTTCTGAAATTGCTGTGCTCTAGTATAAAATCCTAATTCACTAGCACTAAACAATTTACCAATAACAAGCAAGTAGATATTCTGGAATATGGTATTTAATAATCCTGCTCCAAGTAATTTTGATCCAAAAGAAAAAAGATTAATAAAAGAATCTTTAGAGAAAATAGCTTTAGGTATCCATTTTGAAAAAAACCAAAGTAATAATGTATTTAATCCATTTCTCACTAGTGACTGAACTACCAATGACCATACTCCAAAACCCTTATAAGCCATTAATATACCAATAACTCCTGCGACGATTACAGATATTAAGGATGCTTTTGCCTGAGTTTTAAAATCTAGTTTTATGGTAAGTTTAGCACGTTGTACAACTGCCAACGAAGTAATAAATACATTTATACCAATAACTTTTGTTAACGAATCTAGTTCTGGAGTATTATAAAAACCAGCTATTAAAGGAGCCGAGAAAAAAAGAACTAAATAAAATAATAAGCCAATACAAATATTAAAGTAAAAAGCTGTTGAATAATCAATATTATTTCTATCCTTTTTTTGAATCAGGGCTGAAGAAAAACCACTATCAACAAATGTTTGAGATATTGCTAAAAAAATGGTTAACATTCCAATTAAGCCATAATCAGATGGTAAAAGTATACGTGCTAAAATTAATCCTAAAAGGAATTGCAAACCCTGGACAGAAAATCTTTCTAAAGAACTCCACAAAAAACCTTTAGCAGCTTTTTGTTTTAGACTACTTGACATTTACCAAACATTTTATTAATGGTTCATATACATTCTTTCATCCTAAACTTCAATTTTAGTAATTAAAATAACTAAGAACATCCATTAGTTTATCTTTATTCAGGATTTTTCTTAAAACTATTTACAAACTCCAGTATTCTAAATTATTTATTTTACTTCTATAAACTCCTTTTATATCAACAAATAATGAATTGTCTGTAGTAATTGACTTAAAGTAATCTTCATTTAGATTTAAGTACTTATCATGGCTTACAGCAGCAATAACAACATCATAATCGTTTGCCGGTTCTTTTACCATATCAAATGTGTATTCTTCCTTTACTTCTTCTGGATCTGCGTATGGGTCAACTACGTCAACTTTCACACCATAAGAAAGTAATTCTCTATAAACATCAACAACCTTTGAATTTCTAATATCGCTTACATCTTCTTTAAATGTAATACCCATAATTAGAACCTTCGAATTTTGAATATGTTTACCTGCTTTTACAAGCTTTTTAACAATTTGCTTTGCAACATATCCTCCCATAGAGTCATTTATAAAACGTCCAGAGTTTATCATCTGTGCATGATAACCTAATTGCTTAGCTTTATGAGTAAGATAGTATGGATCAACACCAATGCAATGTCCACCAACGAGTCCTGGAAAAAATTTTAAGAAATTCCATTTTGTACCAGCTGCTTCAAGCACCTCAAAAGTATTAATATCCATACGGTTAAAGATGATTGAAAGCTCGTTCATGAAAGCAATATTAATATCACGTTGTGTATTTTCAATAATCTTTGAAGCTTCTGCAACTTTTATTGAGCTTGCTCTATGTACACCAGCTTTAATAACTAACTCATAAACTTTTGCAATATTTTCAGATGACTCTTCATCACAACCTGAAGAAACTTTTACGATTGTTGTTAATGTATTTACTTTATCTCCAGGATTTATTCTTTCTGGAGAAAATCCAACCTTAAATTGGCTAATATATTTTAAATCTGATTCTCTTTCCAAAACTGGAACACATTCCTCTTCTGTAGCACCAGGATAAACTGTTGATTCATAAACAACATAATCTCCTTCTTTTAATACTTTTCCAACTGTTTCTGAAGCTTTAATAACCGGAGTCAAATCAGGTAAATTATGATCATCTATTGGAGTTGGTACTGCAATAATATAAAAATTTGCTTGTCTTAAATCTTCAATATTAGCAGTGAACTTTATATCACAATTATCAAATGCCTCTGAATCAAGTTCCCGACTTGGATCAATATTCTTCTTCATTAAATCAACTCGGTCTTCTTTTATGTCAAATCCTATTACAGGCATTTTCTTTGCAAATTCCAATGCAATTGGCAATCCAACATATCCAAGTCCTATAACAGCTAATGTAGCTTCCTTATTCAAAAGTTTGTTATACATATCTTATTATTTTAAATTTTTACAAAATGGATGGTAATCTCCTTTAAGTCCAATCGGAGAAGCATTTCTAATATTATATACTATTTCAATTGATTTCTTTGTTTCTTCAAGTCCAAATCCGTTTCCTTTAATAATTTCCTGATATGACAAAGTATGTAAATCAGTAAATCCTCCACTAAATTCAATTTCTTTACCTTCCACGGTAATTGAACGGTATGTTCTTTGTCCTTTTTCTTTTATTTCCTTAGGAATATCATGATAATCAACACTTAAAAACCAACGAACATTTGCTCTTTTTAGTTTTAAAAAACCTCCAACTTTGGATGAATTAGAAACATGAACTATATTTTCTTCTACATCACCAAAAATCCAAGTTAGCATATCATAAAAATGAACCCCGATATTTGTAGCTACTCCACCTGATTTTTCTTTATCTCCTTTCCAAGAAATAAAATACCAATTACCTCTTGAAGTTATATAAGACAAATCAATATCATATATTTTATCCTTTGGTCCGTTATCAATTTGTTTTTTTAATTCAATTATCGATGGATGCAATCTTAACTGTAGAATATTATTTACTTTTCGCCCAGTTTCCTTCTCAATTTCCTGAAGAGCATCTATATTCCATGGATTAAGCACTACAGGTTTTTCGCAAATTGCCTCAGCACCTTGTCTTAATGCAAATCGAATATGAGAATCATGTAAATAATTTGGCGTACAAATACCAACGTAATCTATTTTTGTACCTTCTCTTTTTAGCTTATCAATATGTCGATCGAATCGTTCGTACTCAGTAAAAAAATCAGCATGTGGAAAATAACTATCAATTGCTCCTACAGAATCAAACTTATCTAAAGCAGCAACTAACTCACTATTTGTATCTTTAATAGCTTGCAGATGGCGTGTAGCAACATATCCAGCAACACCAATTAAAGCGAAATTATTTTTTAGACTACTCATTTATAATAAAATTTTGTGCAAAAATATCAATTCTCTTTCTATATCAAAAGATATTAATCTTTTTTATAGAAAGACTTATACCATTCTATAAAATTATTAACTCCAGCCTCAATATCAATTTCGGGTTTATAATTTAAATCTTCCATTAATCCTGTAACATCAGCGTAAGTTTTCTCAACATCTCCAGCCTGCAGTGGCAGCATTTCTTTTTGAGCTGTTATCTTCAAATTCTTTTCAATTGCTTCAATAAAGTCCATTAGTTTAACTGGTGCACTATTACCAATATTATAAATTTTATAAGGGGCTACTGATTCCGAGGCTTTCTCTGTAGTTTGTTTTCCCTTAGGAGGATTTTCAATTACTTTCAATATTCCTTGCACAATATCATCAATATAGGTAAAATCGCGCTGCATATTTCCATAATTATACACCTGAATAGGTCTACCTTCCAATATTGCTTTTGTAAAAATAAACAAAGCCATATCAGGTCTACCCCATGGACCATAAACAGTAAAAAAACGCAAACCTGTTGTAGGAAGATTGTAAAGATAACTATAAGTATGAGCCATTAATTCATTTGACTTTTTACTAGCTGCATACAAACTTATTGGATGATCAACATTGTCATTTGTACTAAAAGGCATTTCTTTATTTAAGCCATAAACACTTGAACTACTAGCATAAACTAAGTTCTTAATGGAATAATGGCGACAAGATTCTAAAATATTAGTAAATCCAACTATATTACTTTCAATATATGCCATTGGATTTTCAATACTGTATCTTACACCAGCTTGAGCGGCAAGATTTACAACTATATCAAATTTTTCATTATTAAATAGAGTGTTTAGGTTTTCTCTATCCTCAAGATTTAATTTTATAAACTGATAATTTTTATTGATTTCTGAAGTAATTAATTCATTATACTCAATAGAGCTCTGCTTAATTCCCGCTTTATATAGTCTCCCAAATTTTAAATTAACATCATAATAGTCATTAATATTATCTAAACCGATAACCTCAAAACCATTTTTTAATAATAGTTCTGTTAGATGAGAGCCAATAAAACCAGCAGATCCAGTAACAAGGATTTTTGACATAATTACTATTTTCTTTTTGTTACTATATTATTTTTAAGTATATATTCTTCTTTGCTCTCAGGACAAACTGCAATGCCCTTATTATCAAAATTCAAGCGATGCCCGTATTCACTCATCCAACCAATTTGTTTTCCTGGGTTTCCGACTATTAAAGCGTAAGGTTTCACTTCTTTTGTTACCACAGATCCTGCTCCAATAAATGAGAATTCTCCAATATCATTTCCACAGACTATTGTTGCATTTGCACCAATAGAAGCTCCCTTTTTTACAAGAGTTTTCTCATATTGATCTTTTCTAATGATTGCAGACCTTGGATTTGTTATATTTGTAAAAACCATTGACGGTCCAAGGAAGACCTCATCTTCACAAATAACCCCAGTATAAATTGAAACATTATTCTGAACTTTTACTTTGTTTCCTAATATCACATCAGGAGAAATAACTACATTCTGTCCAATATTACAATCCATTCCAATTTTACAATTTGGCATAATATGAGAAAAGTGCCAAATCTTTGTTCCATCTCCAATCTGACATCCTGCGTCAATTACGGCGGTTTCATGTGCAAAAAAATCCATAGCTATTTATTCAAAAATTCAATTAACGAAGATACAACAAATTCTTGTTCTTCTCTGGTTAATTCAGTATGAATTGGCAGTGATAAAACTGTATTTGACAATCTTTCTGTAACAGGAAAATTCTCTCCTGAAACTAATTCCTTTTCATACGCTTTTTGCCTATGCAATGGTATTGGATAATAGATCATTGAAGGAACTCCCTTGCCTTTAAGAAATGTTTTTAAATCATTTCTATTTATGCTCTCATCAACAACTAAAGTATACTGATGATAAACATGGGTGGAAAAATCTGAAACTTTAGGTGTTTTAATACCGAATACATCTTTTAACAATTCATTATATATTGTTGCTGCTTTTTGTCTTGCACCTGAATAATCATCAATATATTTTAACTTAACATTTAAAATTGCAGCCTGCATTGAATCAAGTCTTGAGTTACATCCAATTATATCGTGATGATATTTAATACTTTGACCATGATTTGCAATCATATGACATTTCTTTGCTAGCTCATTATCTTTTATAAACATAGCACCTCCATCTCCATAACAACCAAGGTTCTTTGAAGGAAAAAAAGATGTAGTGCCTATATCACCGATAGTTCCTGCAATTGCAGTTTTGCCATTAGAAAATGTATATATAGCGCCAATAGCTTGAGCTGTATCTTCAATTACATATAAATTATGTTTGGAAGCAATTTGCATAATTACCTCCATATTGGCACATTGACCATATAAATGAACAGGAACAATTGCTTTTGTATTTTTTGTTATTTTTTCTTCAATTTGATTTATATCAATTGTGAAAAAATCGGGATCTACATCAACAAAAATCGGCTTTAACCTTAATAATGCAATAACTTCTGCTGTAGCAACATAAGTATGTACAGGAACTATGACTTCATCTCCAGGTTTCAAGTCTAAGGACATCAGGGCAATTTGTAATGCATCAGTTCCATTAGCGCAAGAAACAACATTAATCCCACTGTGATAATCGGAAAGGTTTTTATTGAATTCTTTAACTTGTGGACCATTTATGAAAGAAGTTGAATTAATGACATCCTGAATTCCTTTATTTACTTCTTCCGATATCTTATCATACTGACCTTTAAGGTCTACCATTTTTATATTCATTGCAATACTTATTTTAGACTAAACTGTGATTTACAAAAAAAAAGCTCTAATAAATCAGAGCTTTTTTTTAATAATATTGAAAATTATTTAGCGTAATTAATAGCTCTTGTTTCTCTAATTACAGTTATTTTAATTTGACCAGGATATGTCATTTCATTTTGAATTTTCTGCGAAATTTCAAATGATAATTTTTCTGCATCCTCATCACTAACTTTTTCGCTTCCAACAATAACACGTAATTCTCTACCTGCCTGAATAGCATAAGTTTTCATTACACCTGGATGTGCTAAAGCTAATTCCTCCAAATCCTTTAATCGTTTAATATACGATTCAACAACCTCTCTTCTTGCTCCAGGACGTGCTCCTGAAATAGCATCACATACCTGAATAATAGGAGAAATTAAAGAAGTCATTTCAACCTCATCGTGGTGAGCACCTATTGCATTACAAATTTCAGGTTTTTCCTTATATTTTTCTGCAATCTTCATACCTAAAATAGCATGTGGTAATTCCGGCTCATCATCCGGCACCTTTCCAATATCATGCAACAGACCAGCTCGTTTTGCTAATTTAGGATTAAGTCCTAACTCTGAAGCCATTATTGCAGATAGATTAGCTACTTCGCGTGAGTGTTGTAATAAGTTTTGTCCATATGAAGAACGATATTTCATTTTACCAATTAATCTGATAATTTCAGGATGTAATCCATGAACACCTAGATCAATTGTAGTTCTTTTTCCAATCTCAATAATTTCTTCTTCAATTTGTTTCTGTGTTTTCTGAACAACTTCCTCAATTCTTGCAGGGTGAATTCTTCCATCAGTAACAAGTTGGTGTAAAGCTAATCTTGCAATCTCGCGACGAACAGGATCAAATGCAGAAAGAATAATTGCTTCAGGTGTATCATCAACTATTATTTCCACTCCTGTAGCGGCTTCTAAAGCACGAATATTTCTACCTTCTCTACCAATAATTCTGCCTTTAATTTCGTCATTATCAATATTAAAAACAGTTACAGAATTCTCAACAGCCGATTCAGTAGCAACCCTTTGAACTGTTTGAACAACAATTCGTTTTGCTTCCTTATTAGCAGTCATTCTGGCTTCTTCCATAATCTCATTAATCTCAGACATAGCTTCTGTTTTTGCTTCTGCCTTTAAAGATTCTGTTAGTTGCTCTTTTGCTTCTTCAGCAGATAAACCAGAAATAGCTTCTAACTGCTCAACTTGTTGCTTATGCATTTTATCAAGTTCCTCACTTCGCTTTTCAACAAGCTCCATCTGAACTTTCAAATTTTCACGAATTACTTCTATTTCTTTTCCTTTTCTTTGATTCTCTTCAAATTTTTGAGAAAGAGAAGTCTCTTTCTGTTTAAATTTATTTTCATCAACTATAAGTTTATGAGAACGTTCGTTAATCTCTTTCTCATGTTCACTTTTTAGTTGTAAGAATCTTTCTTTAGCCTGAAGTATTTTATCTTTTCTTATTACTTCAGCTTCAGACTCTGCCTCTCTAATTATTTTTTTGCTTTTAGTTATCAAGGCCTTATCCCAAATAAAATAGGAAATAAAACCTCCAACAACTAACGCAACGGAAGCAGCTATAGTACCAACTACAGCAACCGAAACCGCTCCTATTATTGTTGAAATTATCATCTTTTTTTTGTTTAATTTATATTATAAAAAAACCCGCATTATTATCTTCAATTCTCTAAAAACCCCAAATTAATAAGGCCGGAGCTGCTATTCGATTTCGGCCATCCCCTGTTCCCGAAGGAATTCCGACGAATCGGAATGGGGCCCGCCCTCAGTCAAATAAGCTTTACTCCTATTAGTAAAGTGTTGAGTTTCACAGATATTAAAGAAATAATACGGGCAATATCTTTTTTTTATATTTTAAAGAACGTTAGTATTCTCTTTTTAGAAATTCATTTAACTCGTTATCCAAGTCTTTTAATCCTTCCAGAACAGGTGATGCTTCAAGATTAGAGTCACATTCAATTACTTTTATTACATATTGCAAAGCGGCCATTGCTAAAAAATCCTGTATATCTTTATCGGTGTACCTTTGTTTATATTGTAACACCTTCTCGTTTATCATTTTCGCTGCCTTGCGAATTTTCTCCTCGTCTTTTCTGTCTATTTTAAGTGGATAATATCTATCTGCAACATTAACCCTTATTGATAATTTATCTTCCATTATCTAATCAGATTCTATCTGTTCAAAAGAGCAATACATTTTTCGATCTCCCGCACAATTCTATTAATCTTAATTTTAGCATCGTGACTATCGCCAGTTGATGCTAAAAGACTTTTTGCTAATTTAAGCTTATTATATTTATTTTTCAAGAAATCTAATTCAGCTTCTTTATTTTTTATCTGCGTTTTATATTCTTCAGTTTGTTTTTTTAATTCAATATTTTCTACTTTTAAATCATCATACAAAGATAATAACTTTTTTACCTTATCTTTTAATGTAACAACAATATCTTTTTGTTCAATTTCCATGATTCTAAAATAAAAGCAAATGCAAAACTAATATAGCTTTCGCTATTTTAAAAATATATATTCCTTAATTTTTATTATAAAACAAATTTAATTTTAGTTTTGTTGTTATAAAACGTTTATCATTAATAAACCTGTATAAATTTATATAAAATAATGCAATATAAAAAGTTGAGTCTATTATTTTCCTTACTATTATTATCATATCTATCAATTAGTCAGATTAATTATAAAAATATAGACTTTCTATCACCTGTAGACTTTCCAATCTATTTATCAGGAAATTTTGGTGAAATCCGTTCTGCTCATTTTCACTCTGGAATTGATATTAAAACTCAAGGTGTATCGGGTAAAGAAATTCATGCTGTTGAAGACGGATATATTTCAAGAATTAAAATATCAGTAAATAGTTATGGAAAAACATTATATATAAACCATCCAAATGGATACACCACAGTATATGGACACTTAAGTAAGTATAACTCTAAAATTGATATACTGGTAAAAGATATTCAATATCAGAACAATGAATTTGAAATAAATTATTTCCCAAAAAAAGACGAATTGATTGTTAAAAAAGGAGAAATCATAGCTTACTCAGGAAATACTGGAAGCTCTGAAGGACCACATTTGCATTTTGAAGTTAGAGAAACAAAGAATCAAATACCTGTTAATCCATTACTTTTTAACTTCAATGTAAAAGATAATATACCTCCTGTATTTTATAGTCTAGTAATTTATCCAGTAAATAATGACAGTAAAATTAATGGTGAAAATAAACAATTACATCTTAGCTTAAAGAAAGTTAATGGTTATTATTCAATTACTGATACTAACCAGATATACTTATCAGGCGAGATTGGTTTTGGAATTGAAATGAATGATTTTCTGAATAATTCAAGAAATAAATGTGGCATACATTCTTTATCGTTATTTGTTGATTCTGTTTTGATATATAAGCATTCTATTGACAAATTCTCATTTTATGAAACTGGTTATGTGAAAAGCCACATTGATTATTCCGAAAAAAAGAAAACTAAAAAAACAATTCAAAAAACATTTATTGCTCCAAATAACAATTTAAGCATTTATAAATCAGCTATAAATAAAGGTATTTTCACATTTACAAACGAAACTGTCTATAAAATAAAACTTTCCGCTACTGATGTAAGTGGAAATAAATCAGAGCTTTTATTAAATGCTGTAGGTCAATTACCTGACTTCTCAACAACTTCTAATTATGATTCAACAGAACTTAATATTATGAAATGGGAAGTAGAAAATATTTTTAAAAGTGATGAACTTAAAATAGTAATTCCAAAAAAATTATTATTTGATAGCATCGATTTTAAATATTCTAAATCCGTTCCTGATTTTGAAGCTTATTCAAATATACATCATGTGCACAACATGTATACTCCATTAAATAAAGAATATTCTATCTCTATTAAGACAAGAAATTTACCTGTAGAATTATATGACAAGATTTTTATAGCAGAATTACTTGAGGATGATGAAATAAATGCAATTGGAGGAGAAATAGAAAATGGTCATATTGTTTCTGAAGCAAAAAACTTCGGTGACTTTGTTGTTCTATTAGATACTATTTCGCCTCAAATTAAGGTAGTTTCAGATTTCAAAATCATTAAAAACAACACTATTAAGTTTATGATTACTGATAAACTTTCAGGTATTAAGTCATATAACGGTTATATAGATAACAATTGGGCTTTATTTGAATACGATCAAAAAAACGATCTTTTATTTTATATAATAGATAAAGAAAAAATAGTAAAAAACACAGAACATGAGCTTGA
>Ga0209692_10001053_pt1 | contig 42728 bp, 33 predicted proteins | sample tdDd472_FD_187129 | JGI IMG/M metagenome (GOLD analysis project Ga0209692, IMG submission 187129) | Marine sediment microbial communities from the Atlantic coast under amendment with organic carbon and nitrate - tdDd47.2 (SPAdes)... | ecosystem: Environmental > Aquatic > Marine > Coastal >...
GAAAATCGGATCTTCCTGTAGCATCTGTACTTGCATAAAAAGTTGCCATACCAGCATTATTCTCCCCGATATTATCATCATTATTTTGCTGAAAAGTAAAAATATCCTCAAAACCATTTGTCTCGTTATTGTAGGCATCAAAAGGATTCTCTGCTAAATCAAATCCGCCTTCAGTTATTACATAATTGGCTTCAATTGCCGCTTCCTCATACATTCCTTTTTGTAAATAAATCCTGGACAAAATTGCTGCTGCAGCATATTTATTTGCATAAAAGCTACTATTCCCTAATAAACTTTTCGCCATAGATAAATCTGAAATCGCCAAATTATACACTTCTTCGACTGTAGATCGTGCCGGATATTCCACTTTACTAACATCAAAATTAGACTTCAGTACTATAGGAACCCCAAGTTGAGTATTCGATTGACCTGCCTCATAAGGTTTAGCATAAAATCTCACTAAATCAAAATACACTAATCCACGCAAGAAATATGCTTGTCCACTCAGTTCATCTCTATCACCTTCATCAAGTACATCAGTATAATCAAGAACAATATTAGCTCTATTTATTGCATCGTAAGCCAATTCCCAAGCATCATCAGCCCAAGAAAAATCATCAACCAAATTTTTACTTATTAAATCGCGAGGTTGAGAAAAGGTTCCTCTAAAGTCAAATTCACCATCATCAGCCAACAACTCACTAAAATGAAACAAATTTTGACCGTAAGCATCTCTAACAACAGGATAAGTACCTACCAAAGTAAGTTCAATACTTCCAGCATCAGTTAATACTTGATCTGTATCAATTGACTGTTGTGGGTCCAAGTCCAAAAAGCTATCGCATCCTGCAAAAATGAAGATGGATAAAACGATTAATATTGATTTTATAAATTTCATATATTTTATTTTTTTTGGATTAGAAACTTAAATTAACTCCGAACATATATGTTTTTGCCTGAGGAGTGGAATAATAATCAATTCCTTGACGTATATTGGTAGTCAACTGTGTTCGATTACTTCCTGGAGCACTTACCTCTGGATCCCATCCCTTGAAATCAGTATGTGTCCATAAGTTTTGCCCTGTAAAGTATATTCGCACTTTATTAACATTAATCTTCTGTGTCAAGCTCTTAGGCAAAGTATATCCCAGTGTCAAATCCTTCAAACGAATATAAGATCCATCAGAAATCCATCTGGAAGAAGTTCTTGTTCCATTACTATCTCCAAATCTTGCTTGTGGAATATCAGTAATGTCACCAGGCTTTTGCCAACGATCCAACTGATCACGAGTTTGATTATCTACCCAATCACCATTGGCAGACATAAAACGCCCAGCATCGTTGTAGATATCATTTCCATATACAAATTGAAAGAAAATTCTAGCGTCAAATCCCTTATATGAAAAAGTATTGTCCAATCCTCCGAAAAAATCAGGATTAGGATCACCAACAACCATATCCTCTGCGAGATTATAATTATTTGTAGTTTCATCACTTCCTTCCTCAATATAGTATAGAGCATCTCCATTATCTGAATCAACTCCGGCATATTTTTTCATGTAAAATACACCAATTGGTTCCCCTACCATAACTCTATTTACGCCACTTTGGATAGGATCAATTAGTTTGATGATTTCATTTTTATTAAATGCAATATTGAAACTAGTACTCCAAGTAAAATCTCCAATTAAATTATTGGAATTTATAGTAAACTCCCATCCTTTATTTTCCAATTCACCAACGTTTTCTGCTATACTTGAATAACCAGATGTATATGGCAATAATCTATCCAATAATAAATCGGTAGTCTTTTTATAATAGTAATCGATCTCACCATTTATTCGATTATCAAATAATCCAAAATCAATTCCAATATCAGTTTGTGCAGTTTTCTCCCACTGCAATTTTGAATTTGCTAACTGTGTAGGCTCAATAGCTGAATTTCCAGAATATCTTGTTCCGCCAAATAATCCTCGGGAAGGGAAATTTCCAATTTCTGAATTCCCAGTAATACCATATGAAGCTCGAAGTTTCAGGAAGCTCATCATTGGATTATCTAACAAGAAATCTTCCTTAGATATAATCCATCCTAGAGAACCAGCATAAAATCCACCATAACGATTATCATCACCAAACTTACTAGACCCGTCAACACGATAACTTAAAGTTGCAAGATATCTATCCAAATACTTGTAGTTTAATCGAGAAAAATAAGATAAGTATGAATATTCTGTTTTAGAGCTAAAAAAATCATCATTTTCTGCAGCTGAAGCTATCGTTTGAAAATCATCCGATGGAAATCCTTTTCCACCAACTCTATCGATACGGCTTTCTGCTTTTTGAATGGACATTCCTAATACCGCCTCAAGTCTATGATTTTCATTAAACTCTTTAGTAAAGGTGAAATAATTATCTAACGAGTAGTTTAATACATTCACATTTCTCAAATACGCCTTACCAGCTGGTGCACCATCGTCAGTTTTTCTACTCCAATATTGATCTTCCCTTTGATTAAGATTATCAAGTCCAAATACTGATTTAAAAGATAATTCAGGAAGAATCTTATAATCTACATAGGCATTAGCAAATGTTCTGTAGACTAGAGTTTCATACGAATTGTATTTAGACGCTAACAATCCATTAAAATAAAATGTATCTCCAAAAGGTTCACCTGATTCATCATAAGCTGGAAAATAAGGAGCCTGAGCAATTAATTGAGTTGGAGTTGAAAATGCATTATCATCAGATACACGATCTAAAACACTCCTGACAAAATTAAATTTTATGCCAAAATCTATTTTTTCACTAAGTTGGTGATCCAGATTCAATCTACCACTCATACGTTTGAAATCATTATCAATCAAAATACCTTCCTGATCTGAATATGACAAACCTGCATAAAATCGGGTTTTCTCATTTCCACCTGAAGCACTTATATTATAATTAGATGAAACGGCAGTTCTAAACATTTCATCTTGCCAATCGGTATCAGCTGTTTCATCTATAGAACTAAAACCACCCCAATCAAGTATCGATTCCTGACCGTTCATACCTGGAGATAGAGCCCAACCAGAATTCTCCATTCCTTCACCAAGAAGCTCAACATACTCCTGAGTATTCAAAACATCCAATCTATTGGTTTCTTTAGCTATAGCAACTGAATAATTAACATTTATTACTGTTTTCTTATTTTTCCCACCTGATTTAGTCGTAATAATTACAACTCCATTAGAGGCTCTGGATCCATATATAGAAGCAGCAGATGCATCTTTTAATATTTGAATCGAAGCGATATCATCAAAGTTTAAATCAGCAATTGGGTTCGTTGGTTGATTACCTGTACTTCCTTGGTCTTGAGATGTAACAACCACTCCATCTACAACATACAAAGGTTGGTTACTCGCGCTCAACGAAGAAGCTCCTCTTACACGAATATTAATTCCTTCACCAAGTTTTCCTGTACTTTGTTGAATAAAAACTCCAGATGTTTTTCCTTGCATCGAAGTCTCAAAAGAAGGCGCAGGTACTTTTTGCAACCCTTCAATATCAACTTTTGAAATTGCACCTGTCAATTCAGATTTTATCTGTTTTCCGTATCCAACAACCACAACTTCATCCATTCCGATACTTTCTGTGTCCAGGGAAATATTAATAACGGTTTGTTCACCAACAAGAATTTCTTGTGTTACCATGCCAACAAAACTAAACACCAGGTAATCCGTAGGCTTAGCATCAATGGAATACTTCCCATCTATATTAGTACTAGTTCCAGTAGTAGTTCCTTTAATAACAACAGAAACACCTGGCATTGCTATACCGTCATCTGAACCTGTAACGGTACCTGAAATCTGTTTTGCTTGTGCATTTATTAGCTGTATTGACATAATAAATAAACAAACAGTAAATATCAGTCTTTTCATGAAATTAAATTTTAGTTAGTATTTCATAATAAATCTTTCGAGTATCCATACTCGAATAAATAAAATAAAGCTTTAACTGATTGATTTCCTTGGAATACACTATAGCTATGCAAGTACACTTATAGGTACCTGATCACTGACTCATAACAATCATGTTTGAATCACAATGCGAATACTCGTGTATTAAAAGAACATTCCAGTATCAATCTCTGATCTGATAGTCCTCCATAATAAATAGTGGTGTTTTCGGGCTTAAAGCTTGGAGAGATAAAATTGCAATCGATATTCTTTATTACTGCCGACAAGAAATAAATGAATAGCGAATCTTTATTTACAATAATTTTGTAAACAATTGGGTTTTTAATTTAAATTCTCACAGGAATTTTCTCAATAATAATTTCATTATTACAATATTTAGGTTAGTAGAATAGTTTCTGGCATTTTTCACTTCAAACAATAATAAATTAACATTGTATTTAAACGCCCTACATTAATAAGATGATTAACAACCCATCTACCCCATCTAATTTAACACTTTTTTTTTAAATAAAACAAAATAAAAAATGAGATCTTATAAGATCCCATTCAATATAAAACTAATTATTGTTATTCTCCTTCTGAAATTGCCTCTACCGGACAAACTTCCGCACATGCTGCACAGTCGATACAAGTATCCGGATCGATAACATAAATATCTCCTTCCGAAATAGCATCCACCGGACATTCATTGATACATGAACCACAAGCAGTGCAATCATCTGAAATAACGTAAGCCATAATTTATTTCTTTTTAGTGTAAAATTGATAATATATTATTACTGATTAAGACTAAATTTACGACATGAATATTTTTCAAACAAGACCTTAATATCCTAAATTCTTATTTATATTAATTCCAAACAAATCATTATATTTAGCCTCATTCTTACTGATCAAATAAAAAAACAATAATCTATATATGGAATTTGAATTCAATACAGTAGCAATTGCATTTGGAATGACCTTATTCGCAGGTCTTGCCACGGGAATAGGAAGTGCTATTGCTTTTTTTGCAAAACGCACCAACACTAAATTCTTAGCACTTTCTCTTGGATTTTCTGCTGGTGTTATGATTTATGTCTCATTAGTCGAAATATTTCAAAAAGCAAAAGATGCACTCATACTTGACCATGGCGTAGTATCGGGTACCTGGTATACTGTAATATCATTCTTTGGCGGAATATTATTCATTGCCATTATCGATAAAATGATTCCTTCATTTGAAAATCCTCATGAAGTAAAGAAGATTGAAGATCTTGATGGTAAAAAGCCTATCGATCGAAAATTAATGAGAATGGGAATGTTCTCTGCATTGGCAATTGGAATTCATAATTTCCCTGAAGGTTTAGCCACATTTGCAGCTGCTTTAACCGATCCAACCATCGCTATTCCAATTGCAGTAGCAATTGCCATACACAATGTTCCGGAAGGAATTGCAGTTTCTGTTCCTATTTATTATGCAACTGGAAGTAGAAAAAAAGCATTTTTATATTCCTTTCTTTCAGGATTAGCTGAACCTGTAGGCGCTTTAATTGGTTTCATTTTAATCTACTCTTTCCTAGGATTAAACAATACTATATTTGGTGTCTTATTTGGTGGTGTTGCTGGTATTATGGTTTTCATCTCCTTAGATGAATTATTGCCTACCGCAGAAGAGTATGGAGAACATCACGTTGCCATTTACGGATTAATTGCAGGTATGGCAGTCATGGCTTTAAGTTTATTACTGTTTCTTTAAAATACAAAAGCCTCAAATTGAGGCTTTTTCTTTTTTCTTTTCTTCTTTCTGATAATACTTACAATACTCCTTCAATCCACAAGGTTTACATTTCGGCTTACGCGCCAAACAAACATATCTCCCATGCAAAATAATCCAATGATGAGCTGTTGCAATTAACTCTTCAGGAATATTTTTCACTAGCTGCTTTTCCGTTTCTAATGGAGTTTTTGAATTTGTGGTTAAACCTAATCTTTCTGAAACCCTAAAAACATGAGTATCTACAGCCATAGCAGGTTTGTCGTACACCACCGATGCAATAACATTTGCTGTTTTTCGTCCAACACCAGGTAATTTTTGCAATTCCTTAATATCATCTGGTACAATTTCCTTAAAATCTTCAACCAACATTTTAGCCATTCCTAATAAATGTTTGGCTTTGTTGTTTGGATAAGAACAAGAACGAATCAAATCAAAAATATCATCTTGCGTAGCATGAGATAAATCGAATGCACTCGAATATCGATCGAATAAAGGCGGAGTAATTTGATTCACTCTTTTATCGGTACATTGTGCTGATAATATTACTGCAACCAGCAATTCATATGGATTGGTATAATTTAATTCTGTTTCAGCAATGGGCATGTTTTCCTGAAACCAAGCTATTACTTTTTCAAACCGTTCTTTCTTACGCATAAGTTTCTTAATTTATTCTGAAGAAGAACGAAAATACTAAACTCTCCCTAAAAATTAGTTCTTAACTAAAGAAATCAATACAATTTATAAAGCAAATGCAATTGCAAGCTACTTATTTGTAAATTTGCAATCACATATTTAAGAATTGAGCCAAATGATATCATATTTACAGGTTGAAAACCTTAGCAAAAGTTACGGAGATCTTACGTTATTCGAAGGAATACACTTTGGTGTTGGACAAGGGCAAAAGATTGCGCTTATTGCCAAAAACGGAACGGGCAAAACTTCTCTTCTAAACATTATTGCTGGAAAAGATTCTCAGGATAATGGTGAAATTATCTTTCGTAATGATATCAAACTAGCATATCTTCAACAAAATCCTGAACTGGATAATAACAATACCGTTCTTAATGAGGTTTTCAATTCAGATGATCCAGTTCTTTCTGTTATTAGAGATTACGAAAAAGTAATTAATGATAACGATGAAGAAAAAATGACCGAAATTCTTGAAAAAATGGACCAGTATAAAGCCTGGGATTACGAGAATAAGGTAAAACAGATTCTTTCAAAACTTAAAATTACAAAATTCGATCAGATAATTGGAGAACTTTCAGGTGGACAAAAAAAGAGAGTTGGTTTGGCAAAAGTTCTAATAACTGATCCTGATTTTTTGATTTTGGATGAGCCTACTAACCATTTGGATCTTGAAATGATTGAGTGGCTTGAGGAATATTTAAATAAATCGAAAGGCACACTTTTAATGGTGACACACGACAGATATTTTCTGGATCGTGTTTGCAATGAAATTATTGAAATGGATGCCAATTCCATTTATACCTACAAAGGAAACTATTCGTATTATCTTGATAAAAGATCAGAACGTATTGAAAACACTAATGCTGAGGTTGGTAAGGCACAGAAACTTTTAAAAACAGAACAGGAATGGATGCGAAGAATGCCACAAGCGCGAGGAACCAAAGCAAAATATCGTATTGATGCCTTTTACGATTTAAAAAAGAAGGCTGCTGGCGGATTCCGTGAAGACAGCATGGATTTAGATATTAAATCAGCTCGTTTGGGTAAAAAAATACTTGAGCTGGAAGGTTTACACAAAAGCTATGGTGATCTCAAAATTCTGGAAGACTTTAGTTACAAATTCCAACGAGGAGAGAAAATTGGTATTGTTGGTAAAAACGGAACTGGAAAATCAACCTTTCTGAATATCATTACCCGTAATATGGAAGCTGATTCTGGTTCTATCGAAATTGGTGAAACTGTAGTTTATGGATACTACAAACAGGATGGAATTACAATCAACGAAAACGAAAAAATTATTGATGTAATCAAAGATATTGCCGAATCAATTGATTTAGGTAATGGCAAAGTGATGTCGGCCTCTCAATTTTTGGAGTATTTCCTTTTCCCTACAAAAACACAATACAATTACGTTTCGAAATTAAGCGGTGGAGAAAAGCGTCGTTTGTATTTAATGACGGTTCTGATGAAAAATCCAAACTTCCTTATCTTGGATGAGCCTACAAATGATCTTGATATCATGACCTTAAACGTTCTGGAGGAATACTTAATGAACTTTAAAGGTTGTTTGATCATTGTTTCTCACGACAGATATTTCATGGATAAGGTGGTTGATCAGATGTTTGTATTTGAAGGAATGGGAAAAATTAGAAACTTCCCAGGCAATTACACAATTTATCGCGATACTGTTGAGGAAGAAGAAAAAGAACTAAAAAAAATAGAAAAAACAGTAAAGCCGAAAAAAGAAAAACCAAAATCGAACAATACAACTAAAAAACTATCCTTTAACGAAAAAAGAGAATTTGAGCAATTAGAAGTTGATTTGGAAAACTTAAATACAGAAAAAGGTGAACTCGAAACGGCAATGAGTTCGGGAACCTTATCGAATGATGATTTGATTCAAAAATCAACAAGAATTGAAGAGGTGATCAACTTGATTGATGAAAAAGAACTAAGATGGCTTGAATTAAGTGAAAGAGCCTAATCGTTAAGCTCTGTTAAACATGTTTTCTTTTTTTGTGAATCGATAGAAAAATAAGAGCTTTGTAGTTCTAAGCCGTTAGTGCATGAAAGATTTTACCTCAGGAAACGTAAGCAAATTAATTTTCCAATTTACCCTCCCAATGCTTTTGGGAAATGTATTTCAGCAACTGTATAATGTTGTTGATAGTATTATTGTGGGTAAAGTTCTGGGAAAGGAAGCTCTTGCTTCTGTAGGTGCATCTTTCCCAATTATCTTTACTCTTATTGCACTGTTAATTGGTATTGGTTCAGGGTTTTCAATAATCATATCTCAATTTTATGGTGCCAAAGATATCGACAAAGTAAAACGCTCTATCGATACCATGTACATCTTTTTGTTTGTTGCAGGTTTATTGGTTACAGTATTTGGTATTTATTTTAGCGAAGAACTATTTCTATTGCTACAATTGCCAAAAGAGCTTATACCACAGGCTACAACATATCTAAACGTATACATGGCAGGAATGATTCTCTTCTTCGGATTCAACGGAACCAGTTCTGTTCTTCGGGGATTGGGCGATTCAAAAACCCCTCTTTACTTTTTAATACTTGCATCCATCTTCAATATTATTTTTGATGTACTGTTTGTGATGGTATTTAATTGGGGAATTGCAGGAGCCGCATGGGCAACGGTTATTGCACAGGGAGGTGCATTTATAACTGGAATTATCTACCTGAACCGAACTCACAAAATCATGAAGTTCTCGCTTTGGAACTTAGGTTTCGATAAAGAATTATTCATTAAAAGTTTGAAGATAGGATTGCCTTCGGGTTTGCAACACACTTTTGTTGCGCTGGGAATGATGGCCCTACTTGGTATTGTTAACACCTTTGGGACCGATGTTATTGCAGCATACACCGCAGCAGGTAGAATCGATTCTCTAGCTATGATGCCAGCTATGAATTTCTCTCAAGCTGTAGCAGCTTTTGTAGGACAGAATTTGGGTGCCAATAAAATTGATAGAGTTCGTAAAGGATTCAAGGCAACCTTTATCATGTCGAATCTGTTCTGTCTTTTAATGACTGCAATTATTGTGATATTCGGTAGCCAGCTCATGAAAATGTTTACCACCGATCCTAACGTTATTGCAATTGGAGAAAAATACCTGATTATTGTTAGTTCATTCTACCTACTTTTCTCCACCATGTTTACAACAAATGGAGTTCTACGTGGTGCGGGTGATACTTTAATTCCGATGTTTATAACTCTGTTCTCCCTTTGGATCATTCGAATTCCGGGAGCATATTTTCTTTCTGATAAAATTGGAGAAACCGGCATTTGGTGGTCGATTCCTTTAGGCTGGTCGATGGGAACATTATTCTCCTATCTGTATTACCGAACGGGAAGATGGAAAACAAAATCGGTTGTAAAACAAGCTGTATAACTACAATTTATTAATACAAGTAATAAAATTGAATTAGATGCAATAGGCAATTCACTAATTGTTTGAAAATCCGCATCAATCTCTTACCTTTGCGGAAATCAATTTCTCGAATATGTTAATATCGATGACAGGCTTTGGTAAAGCCACTCTTGAATTGGAAAACAAAAAGGTTTCCATCGAAATTAAATCCCTAAACAGCAAGCAGCTTGACATTAATACTCGAATGCCAAATCTTTACAAAGAGAAAGATTTAGTGTTGAGAAACGAGATCAAGAATAAGCTTGAGAGAGGTAAAGTTGAGCTTTCTGTTTTTATTGAAAGTGTTGGTACCGATAAGGAAACTAAAATCAACAAACCTATTGTTGAGGGATATTACAAGCAACTGTCAGAATTATCTACAGAACTTGGGATTCCAATGGAAAAAGAGCCAATTCTACAGACAATTGTGAAACTTCCGGATGCTCTTAAAACAGAACACCAGGAACTTGATGAAGAAGAATGGAATAAGATTTTTGCAGGTTTTAAAGCGGCAGTTAAAGATTTAACTTCATTCAGAAATCAGGAAGGTAAAGCATTACAAGAAGATATCTTTGCTCGTATTACAAACATCGAGAAATTTTTAGAAGAAGTTCCACAATACGAATCGGATAGAATTGAAACGGTAAAAACCCGAATTAATGACAATTTGAACGATTTTGTTGAGAAACAGAACGTGGATAAAAACAGATTCGAACAAGAGATCATTTACTATCTTGAAAAATTGGACATTACGGAAGAAAAAGTTCGATTAGCAAATCATTGTAAATATTTTATCGAGACAGCTGGTAACGGTACTTCTATCGGTAAAAAACTAGGTTTTATTGCTCAGGAAATTGGTCGTGAGATCAATACTTTAGGATCTAAAGCAAATGATTCCAACATTCAGAAGATTGTGATTCAAATGAAAGACGAATTGGAAAAAATAAAAGAACAATTACTAAACGTCTTGTAACAAAATATTCTATTTCATTAAAGCGTAGGGTCCAAAACTCTGCGCTTTTTTATAAATTTAAAACAACAAAGCATTAAATATGTCGGGGAAACTATTCATATTCTCAGCACCAAGTGGATCGGGTAAAACAACGATTGTACGTCATCTGTTACAACAGGATTTAAAACTAGAATTTTCGGTATCGGCAACCAGCAGAGCTAAGAGAGGCAACGAAATTGATGGCAAAGATTACTATTTTTTAAGTGCTGAAGATTTTAAGCAAAAGATTGCTAACGATGAGTTTTTAGAATGGGAAGAGGTTTACGAAGGTTGCTTTTATGGTACCTTAAAAAGTGAAGTTGAACGAATTCGTAACAAAGGAAACAATGTAATTTTTGATGTTGATGTTGTTGGTGGAGTAAATATTAAAAAGTTTTATCAAGATGATGCTTTGGCTGTTTTCATTCAACCTCCTTCAATTGAGGAATTGGAAAACAGATTGAGAAGTAGAAATACCGATAGTGATGACGTAATTGCCAACCGAGTTAAAAAATTCAAATTCGAATTGGCTTTTGCCGATCAGTTTGATACGGTAATTATCAACGACAAGTTGGAGGATGCACTAGAGGAAGCTGAAAACAAATTACAAAACTTCATAAATCAATAAAAAATGAAAATCGGTTTATACTTCGGATCATTTAACCCGATACACATTGGTCATTTGGCAATTGCCAATTATATGGCTGAATATTCCGATTTGGATCAAATCTGGTTTGTGGTAAGTCCTCAAAATCCATTTAAGCAAAAAAGTAGTTTATTGAGCGATTACCATCGATTAGAGTTGGTCAATCGCTCGATTGAAAACTACACAAAGTTAAAAGCATCTAATATTGAATTTGGTTTGCCAAAACCATCTTATACAATTGATACTTTAACTTATCTGAAAGAAAAATTTCCAGCTAACGAATTTTCTTTAATTGTAGGATCTGATAACCTGAAAAGTTTTTCAAAATGGAAGAACTACGAATTGATTTTGCAAAATCATGATTTGTATGTCTATCCTCGACCAGGCTTTAAAGACGAAGAAGTACAGTTAGAGGGGAACATCCATTTGGTAAATGCTCCCTTAATGGAAATCTCATCAAGCTTTATAAGAGAGGCAATTAAGAACAAAAAAGAGATTCCTTACTTTATGCCAAAAGCGGCATATCGCTATTTAAAGGAGATGCATTTTTACGAAAAATAGCATAAAAAAAAGGCAGGTCCCCACCTGCCTTTTCTAACCCAAAATGATTTCCAATACGAAATTTTAACCCTAAAACCTTATACAAGTCATATTGAAATACCGATTCGATCATCGTGCCTAACCACTACACTCCCGAATCGGAGTGCAAAGGTAATCATTATTTTAAAACCGCAAAGTTTTTATTTCTGATTTTGATTCTTTTTTTAATAAAAATAACGCATAAAAAAAGGCTGCAAATTGCAGCCTTTTATATTTTAAAATTTACATCACACCTTAGTTAAAAACAGAATCATCTACACCTTTATTTACAGATAGTTCTGTAATCGTAAGTGGCATTTCCTGTGGTCCCATTTTAGTAATGGCTGAGTATGGATATTTGATACCTTCAACTTCCGTATAGTTCTTATACAAAGTAGTTACACTCATACCTTGTTGCTGTGCAATAGTTTTTAGCTTTAAACCAGAATCAGCACTAAAAAACTCGTACTTCGTATTGCCTTGAGAATCTTTAACTTCAAGCTTGTAAGCTTTTTCGCCATCAACATTTTCAGCACCAACAATTTTCATGCTGTAACCTAATTTTTCCATGTTTAACTCAGGACACATCTGTGCCTGCTGCTTGAATCCTGCCAATTGAGCTTCATTAGCTACCATTTCGTTTCCTTGAGCAACAACTCTACCTGATGTACCATTGTAATACATTGCTTGCATCACCTGACCATTCATTGTCATTTTCATGCAAAATTTCTCATTGTTTTTCTGAGCTGTTTCTACATTGATACTCATTGGTCCCATCTTCATCTCACCTTTTATGCTAAGATCTTTAATTGCCAACCAATTTTCACGACCACCAGTAGCATCAATATAGTTTGCAATTACAGTTTTACAGGTTAGTCCTGCAGGAATTGCATTTGGATCTTCCTTTACGATATCACCTTTGTAGTCGTACTCTTCTACCTTACCTGTTGAGCTTAATTTAGCCAATTGCTTCTTGTATTTCTTATCACCAACTACCAAGTAAACGGCATTGTTAGGATCAATATACTTTTTAGCCATCGCCTGAATGTCTTCCAATGTTACTTTATCTAATTTTTCAAGATAAGTTGCATAATAATCTTCAGGTAAATTGTAACGCTCAATAGCCATTGCAAATCTTGCAATTGTTCCCGGATCTTCAAGAGATCTCGCAAAATCACCAGCCATAGTTGCCTTAGTCATATTCAAATGATCTTGAGTCAATTTGGTATCTCTAATACGATCCATTTCTACCACCATTTGCATTAAAGCACTATCAGTAACTTCTGCTTTTACTTCAGAACTGGTATAGAATCCACCTACCAATTTATCTGAATAAAGTCTGGAACCTGCACCATAAGTATAAGCTTTATCTTCACGTAGATTTTTCATTAATAATCCTGAGAAACCACGACCCAACATAGCATTCATAACTGAAGCTGGAATCACATCAGCATTTCCCTTCTTCAATTCAAATGAATTGTAAATGCGAACTAAAGATTGAGGAGCAGCATCTTTATTCGATAAAACCACTCTCTTACCTTCCATTTTTGCAGGCATTTCATATTTGTGATTTGGTACTTCAGCAGATTCCCAATCTCCAAAATATTTCTTCACTAATTTTTTAGCTTCTTTTGTAGTGATATCACCAACAATTGCCATTAAAGCTTTGTTCGGCTTAAAGTAAGTAGTGTAATATTTTTTACAATCTTCAACAGTAAAGCTCTTAACAGTTTCCTCAGTTACAACATCTCCATAAGGATGATTCGCAGGGTAAAGAACTCTGCTTCTCATATTGCTTGCCATTGAATTAGGATCCGTCTTGTTTGCTTCTAATCCTGATAAAGTTTGCTTCACAATCTTATCAAACTCTTCTTGTGGGAAAGTAGGATTCTGAAGAACATCAGCCATTAATTCAATAATTTTCTCTTTATAGCGAGACAAACCACCTGCATCAACACCGCTTGATGAAACACCCAATTCAGCACCAATAAAATCGATCTCTTCAGCAATTTGCTTACCCGATCGTTTTGTGGTTCCTCTATCTAAAAGTTGACCCATAACCGATAAGTAACCCGCTTTGTCACCTTCGGCAATAGGATCGTTTAGTAATGAAATTGCAAATCCTACTTGTGGCAATTTGTGATTGGCAACAACCAATACTTTCATTCCATTCTTTAGAGTAAACGTATCATAATCCCCTAATTGAACTTTAGGTGCAGGACCAGCAGCCGGAGCTTTTGTTCTATCAACCTGAGCACTTGCGGAAATCACAAAACAAACTGCGATTAGAAGTGCAAATAATCTATATAAATTTTTCATTTTTCTCTTTTTTCAGTTCGTGAATAATTAAAACATCTAAATCTTAGATATTACTATTCCTGAGACTATTAATTTTGCTTTGGTAAATAGTAAAGAACGACTCTATTCTTAGGTACAAAGTACTTTTTAGCTACTTTACGGATATCCTCTCTCGTAACTGCAAAGTATTTATCCAATTCCTTATTTACTCTTTCTGAATCTTTAAAATAAGTATAAGCCGTTGCAAGATTTTCAGCACGTCTCTCTATTGTTGAATTAGAGCTTACCAATTCATTTTCAATCTTATTTCTTAATTTCTGAAACTCTTTTTCCGAAATTAATTCATCACCAACCATAGCAAATTGCTTGTCCATCTCGTCTTCCATAACTTTAGGATCAACACCCATATTAGGAATACCAAATGCAAGAGTTAAACCTGGATCTTCATTAGGCATTGGGAAAGCCATCAATTGAATAGCCAACTGTTGCTTATCAACCAATTCTTTATACAAACGAGAACTTTTACCATCTGTCATCAATTTCGACAACATGTCAACAGCATAAAAATCTGAAGTTCCAACTGCTGGAATGTGGTAAGCCTGGATAACTGCAGGTAACTGAATGTTATCAAAAACTGTATCTCTTACTTCTGCAGTTTTTTCTGGTTCTACAATATTCGGACGATAAATTTCTTTTGTTCCTTTAGGAATCTCAGCAAAATAATCGTTAATCAATTTCTTAGCCTCATCAGTTTTAAAATCACCACAAATGGTTAAAACAGCATTGTTAGGCACATAAAACTCTTTGTAGAAATTCAAGAAATCTTCATCTTTTGCATTACGAATATGCTCTTCATCTCCAATTGGAGTCCAACGGTAAGGGTGCTTTGTATAAGCATGAGCCATTGTTTGAGGCAGGATAGTTCCGTAAGGAGGATTATCATAGCGTTGCTTCTTCTCTTGAATTACAACACCTTTCTGAGTCTTAATTCCTATCTCCTCAACTTTTGCGTGTAACATTCTTTCTGACTCTAACCAAAGACCTAAAGCCAATTGGTTCGATGGTAACATTTCGAAATAGTAAGTTCTGTCAGTAGAAGTATTCGCATTCAATTCTCCTCCTGCTCTGGAAACATACTTATCGTATTGGTGACGCGGAATATTTTTGGTTCCTTCGAACATTAAATGCTCAAAAAAGTGTGCAAATCCAGTTAATTCAGGACTTTCATTTTTTGAACCAACGTGATACATTACAGATACTACGATATTAGGAGTAGTATGATCCTGCTGTAAGATTACGTGCAAGCCATTCTCTAAATCGTATTCTTCAAACTCGATTTTCCCATTTTGAGAAAAACCGCTTGCCAATACTGAAACTACCAGCAAAGTAAGTAGTAGAAGCCTTTTCATCATCATTTGATATAGTTTTACATTAAAATTAATTCGATTGTTCTCGAAATCTGACAAGCAATATTAATTGATTTGCAAACTAATGTCAATTTTTTTGGATGAACTCCTACTTAGCACGATAAAACCAAGTTTGACACGGTTTAATTATTTCTGATAAACAAAAAATATAAGATTAGTTAATTTAATTGTTCATTCTACTAAACAAAAAGAGGAGTTCTATAATAGAACTCCTCTTGATTAAAAGTATATTAGTTTTGTTGTAATCTATACTTCCTGTACTACTTCAACACTACCAATTCCTTTTTGAATTGCTTCAATATTTAAAGGAATTAATTTGTGGTGACGCTCAGGAAGAGATTTCTCTAGTCCTTTCTGTACATTCTCAATCTTCACAATAGGCTTCACCTTAAGGAATCCACCCATAATGATCATATTGAAAGTTTTTGGATTACCCATTTCAGTAGCAAGTGCAGCACCAGGAACCTTAAAGATATTAATATCTTTTCTTTCTGGGTGACGAGTGATACCATTTGGATCATACAAAAGTGTTCCACCAGGCTTAATATCCTCTTCGAATTTGTCCATCGATTGCTGATTCAAGATGATAGCAGTATCAAACTTTTTCAACACTGGAGAACTAATTCTATCGTCACTCAAAATTACGGTCACATTTGCAGTACCTCCACGCATTTCAGGACCATATGATGGCATCCATGAAACTTCCTGATCTTGCATGATACCTGAGTAAGCTAAAATTTTACCCATTGAAAGTACACCCTGACCACCAAATCCTGCAATGATAATTTCTTCTGTCATTTTTTTACAGTTTTAATTGATTTAAAATGAAGTTCTATTCATCTTTTAATGTACCCAATGGATAGAAAGGGAACATATTTTCTTTCATCCAATCGTTAGATTGAGTTGGAGATAATTTCCATCCGGAACTACAAGTTCCAACTACTTCGATAAAAGAAAGACCTTTCATCTCTCTGGTATTTTCAAAACCTTTACGGATAGCTTTCTTCAACTTTCTAACCGCTCCAGCTGTTTCTGCTGATTGACGAGTTACAAAACGTGTACCTGGTAACAAGCTAACCATTTCACTAATCTTCATTGGAGCACCTGTTAAAGAACAATCACGTCCGTAAGGAGAAGTTGCAGTTACCTGATTTTCCAAGGTAGTTGGAGCCATTTGTCCTCCAGTCATACCGTAGATTGCATTATTTACGAATACAACCACAATATTTTCACCACGGTTACATGCGTGAATAATTTCAGCACATCCAATTGATGCCAAATCGCCATCTCCCTGGTAAGTGAAAACATATTTTTCTGGCATTAAACGAGAAGTTGCAGTAGCCAATGCAGGAGCACGACCGTGAGCAGCTTGTTGCCAGTCAATATCAAGGTAATTGTAGGCTAATACAGAACAACCCACTGGTGAAATACCAATTGTTTTCTCCTGAATATCCATCTCATCGATAACTTCAGCAATTACTTTATGGATTACACCGTGAGTACAACCCGGGCAATAGTGCATTTCGTTATCTAAAAGAACTTTGGTCTTATCGTACACCAAGTTCTCTTTGCTAATAATATTATTGATTTCAGTTGTTGCTGTCATAACTTATTTTCCTAAAATTTTTTCTTCCAAAGCTTCTACAACCTCTTCTGGAGTAGGAATAATTCCACCATAGCGACCGTAGTGCTCTACAGGAACTTTACCATTAACTGCTAGTCTAACATCTTCTACCATTTGACCAGCACTCATTTCTACAGATAGGATACCCTTAACTTGTCCTAGCATTTCTTGAATTTGCTTCGTTGGATAAGGGAAAAGAGTTATTGGGCGTAACAAACCTACTTTAATGCCTTTTTCTCTCGCAATTTCAACAGATTTTTGACAAATACGAGCACTTGAACCATAAGCTACGAATAAGTAATCAGCATCATCGCAAGCAATTTTTTCGAAACGAACATCGTTCTCTTCCATTGCGCGATATTTTGCCTGAAGCTTATGATTGAAAATTTCTTGTTTTGCTGAATCCAAATCAAGAGATGTAGAAATATTACGTTTAACGCCTGGCTTTTTACCATTTGTTGCCCATGAACCAGAAATCTTCTCGATCTCTTCTGCAGTCCAACGTGGCTTAAAGTCAGCCAATTCAACTTTCTCCATCATCTGACCAATAACCCCATCAGAAAGGATCATTGTCGGATTCAAGTATTTAAATGAAAGTTCAAATCCTAAATCAACAAAGTCGTTCATTTCCTGAACTGATGCAGGAGCCAAAACAATTAATTTATAATCACCATGACCACCACCTTTTACAGCTTGAAAATAATCAGACTGTGCTGGTTGAATTGTACCTAAACCAGGTCCTCCTCGTACAATATTAACAATCAAAGCAGGAAGCTCAGCACCTGCTAAATAAGTAATCCCTTCAGCTTTCAAACTGATACCAGGACTAGATGACGAGGTCATTACTTTCTTACCACATGATGCACCACCGTATACCATATTGATAGCAGCAACTTCACTCTCAGCTTGCAGAACCACCATTCCTGTTTCTTTCGCAGGTTGGCGGATCATTAGGGTCTCCATAATTTCGGATTGAGGGGTAATAGGGTAACCAAAATACCCATCACATCCACAACGGATAGCTGCTTCAGCGATCACCTCATTTCCTTTCATTAAACGAACGTCTCCCATTACAAATATTTTTATAAAATTTCAGTTTTACTATTTAGCACCTATTGTACTAGCTTGCCTTTACTCTATACACTGTAATAACAGTATCAGGACAAACTAAACCGCAACTTGAACAACCGATACAAGCGTCTGGATTAGCCATGTGTGCATAATGGTAACCTTTACCATTTACATCTCTTGCCAACTCGATAACCTTAGTAGGACAAGCAACGGCACAAAGACCACATCCTTTACATTTTTCGGTTTCGACTACAATAGCACCTTTAAATTTTGCCATAGCATTAATGATTAAAAATTAAATGTTTTTCACACTATAAAGGTAACAATTCAAAAGCATTTATCACGATTTAGCTTACAATTCATCACCTCTCTAAATCAACTGAACTTCAATTCATTACACCTAAACAATTGAATTTACATTCAGTCTAAATAATATAATCTATTTAGGATTAAGATATTAAGTATCAAATTACCCTAACTTATTCTCTAATTGATAATGCTTTGCAAACTCATTTAGCCTGTATTCCAAATCTGGAAACTGACTTCTTGATATTTGCGAAACACATGCGCGTAAACCTTCTTTCAAACTTCCCGTCTCTACTAAGCATATTGCAGAAATTCCATAATACAGTAATTTCTTATTCAATTCTGCTCCTGTCATTCCCGGATAAGAAATGGTAAAATAAAATCCATCAGCCAATGGCTCATTTACGTCTGTATCATAAACCAATTCAAAACCATTATCCGTAAACAGTTTTTTCATGATTTGTGCTCTTTCTCCGTACTCCTTAACATCGCTGATAAAATCAAAACTTCCTTCATTTGCAGCTTTCAACATTGCACTAAGTGCATATTGTGCTGAATGAGATGTTCCGGAAGATAGAGCATAAATTATTCGGTATATTACTGTATAGCCAAACTCTTCACCACCAAATCTGGCTTTAAGGTTTTCGTATTTTCTTTTGTACAATTCATCTGAAATGCAAAGTAAACCAATTCGTTGACCAGCATAACTAAATGCTTTCGAACTTGAAATCATCAACACATAATTATTGGTATAATTTGCAACTGTTGGTTGATATGGAGCAACGCCCGGCTTCCCCAAATCAGTGCGGAAATCCATAGCGAAATAAGCTAAATCTTCCATTACAATCGTATCGTACTCATTTGCCAATTCCCCAATTGTTCTTAACTCTTCCTCATTGAAACAGATCCAAGCAGGATTGTTTGGGTTGGAGTATATAATACCAGCAATATTTCCTTTCGCCAAAAACTCTTCAAGCTTAGCTCTTAATTTATCTCCACGATAATTGTATACATCAAATGATTCATATTTCTGTCCCATTACCTCTAATTGAGTCTTTTGAACAGGAAATCCCGGATCAATAAATAAAATCGTATCTTTTTTTGCATCGCAACCACCAATTGCCATAAATGCAGCATAACCTCCCTGCATAGAACCAACTGTTGGCACAACACCATCTGGATTTAGATCTACATTCATGAAATTCTTCACAAATTTAGAACCCTCTTCCTTTAACTCGCGAACCCCTTCTAACATAGGATAGGCAGATGCAACTCCATCTTCTAAAGCTTTCTTCTCTGCATCAATTCCGACCTTGGTCGGTTTCAAACCAGGAACTCCCATTTCCATTCTTATGAACTTCTCTCCCGATTCTTCTTCGATCATGTTTACAACGCGAACAACATCACGAATTGATGCATCGCCCATATCATCGATTCCACAAATCTGTAATTTATTATCTACTATTTTTTTATTTATAGGAGTATCAATCATGGTTCTATATTTTCTCTGTTTATTTGGGTTAACAGCGTGAAATAAGATTCTAAATATGCTACTTTCAGTCTTTAAGCATTCAGATCCATCTCACTTAATAATCTTATGCAATTTTACGAATTTTAATAACAATTTAAAACAGTTTAGTCTTATTTGATTGCAATCTAAACAAAGTAATCGTTTTAAATCTATCAAATCATTACCTGTGGTAGTAATTTGATTTTAAATCCAGAAAAAAAGGCTGATCGGTAAACCGTCAGCCTTTAAATATTATCTGAATATTAATAATCTATTCGAATTCTGGCAAAATAATCTTTAACCAGTTTGCGACTCTTTTCTCAGTCATATCCGATTCAAAATCCTCATCAAGAGGCAAACCGATAAATTTCCCGTCAACAAATGCTCTGGATTCATTAAATTCATATCCTTCATCACTTACCTGACCAATAATCTCAGCTCCTGTTTCTTTTATAACATCAGCAAGATCTCCCATTGAATCTACAAAGAAATCAGCGTAAGCAATATGATCACCCAAACCAAAAAGAGCTACTTTTTTGCCTTTTAAATCTAAGCCATTCAATTTTGGTAAAAAGTTATCCCAATCGTTTCCTGTATTATCAGAAGACCATGTGTGTTTTCCTAATGTAGAAATTCCCATAATAATACATGAATATTGCGCGACAACATCCGCATCAACATCCTTTACTTTATGAACTTCTACTTCAGTAGTTGTAATTTTATCAGCTACAATTTTTGCCGCTCTTTCTACATTTCCGCCTTCAGGCCCGTAAAACAATCCAATTTTACTCATAGGACTATATTTTAATGATAGTGTGTTATTGTTTTTATCTTACACAAAGATAAAATTATTTGGAACTTTTCAAACTTGCAATGGCAAGTAAAACACCCAATACAATTCCTAATACCGCAGCAAATAGAACTTGAAAATCAGCAGGCAATAAAAAGGTAATTGTATGAGCTGGAATCCAGAAAAATGGAATAGTTTTTTTGAACACAAAATTCCATTGTACTCCCCAATCCATATTCACAAATATTTTAGAAAACTGAATTGGTCGAAATAAACCAAGAATCGTTCCTCCATTATTCACAATATGGATATCGGTAATTTTATGAAGCGTCATCATTACAGGAGCATAAATCAAATTCATGAAAGCACTTATACTAAATGCAACCAATAATTTACTTCCGGTTAATGGACCTTTCATTGCTTCAACAGCACCTTCCACACCTAAATAAGATAGGAAAATTGGTGTTCCTGTTGCAAAAATTACAAACGCTAATTTAATGGTCAATCCTAAAAATCCCCAAACAATAGCTCGGGGAATAACACCAAAACCCTTTTGATAATAATTACCTGTACGAATTCTTAAACCGATAACCTCTCCAATGGTTGCCAAAATTGCAAATTTCACAAAACTGGTAACCATTCCATGGGCTTTGTTAAAATCAATATAGGCATCAAATACGGTCTGTGATATGAAAAAAGGAAGGAACAATAGCACAAATCCCATCCAAAATAATAAATCTTGTTTTTTCATTTTATCAATAGTTAGATTTAATTTGGAAGCTATATTTTCAACTTCCCTTTTGAAGAAATAGCATGAGAAATTTCCCATGCTATTGTCTTTTTATTTTTCCGCTTGCTCTGTGTAGTTGCCAACACCTTTTAAAAATCCACTTTTCACCTCTTTCCATCTTATAGCAATTCCAATTAACAGAACAACCACAAAACAGATCATCATCTTCTCATTCTTATTAAGGTCTTTCCACTTTCTCATTGCAAACTATAATTTAAATTCCGAACTGAATTCGGTATTATTTTTCAATTCTGATTCTTGCATCAACTGCAACAACCGCATCTTTGTTTCCCAATAACGGATTTAAGTCCATTTCGAAAATTTCAGGAGCAACTTTCATTAAAGCAGCTACTCTTGTAATTGATTCAGCAAACTTATCTTCGTTAACTGGTTCCTGTCCTCTTACGCCTTTAATGATACCGTAAGATTTCAATCCCTGGATCATTTCATGAGCTTCATCCTTAGCTATTGGAGCAAGAGATGCTTTCACATCTTTCAAAACCTCGATAAAGATACCACCTAAACCACACAATACCATGTGACCAAATTTATCTTCACGCTTTGCGCCGATAAATACCTCTGTACCACTTAGCATTTGTCCTAACATTACAGCGTAGGTATCTTTAATCTGCATCATTCTTTTAAACTCAGAACGAACAGTTGCTTCATCTTTAACGTTAAGAGTAACTCCCCCAACATCAGATTTATGAACAGGTCCAACAACCTTCATCACCAATGGGAAACCAATTTCTTTTGCAAGAGTAACTATCTCCTCTTCGGTATCAGCAACACCTTCTTTAGCTCTTTCAATTCCAGCAGCATCTAACAAATTGTGAAGTTGTTCAGGACTTAAATATCCATTTTCAGCTTCATCAATAATCTTACGAATTCCTGCTTTATCAACTTCAGGCATTTCAATCTCTTCCGGCTGTGGCTTAGTCGTATGATATACTTTAGCCAAAGCATCACCAAATACAACTTCATCTGGGAAATTGATTCTTCCTTTTGCCAGAAAATGCTCAATTTCATCCTTCACATTAATAATAGATGGAAGAATAGGATAAATCGGTTTTTTACACTCCTTCATTTTCTCGTGAAGAAGATCATATACATCATAAACCGGGAATAATCCTGGGCTACCAAAGATTACTGCCATAGCATCAACATTCTCGAAATCATTCTCGCAAGCATCGATGATATCACCCAATTGCTGAGCTGTACCAGTTGCGAGAAAGTCAATCGGATTTGCTACAGACGATCCTCCGTATAATTTTTCTAATAAAGCATCCGCCTTTGGTCCTTCAATATGTGGAACATCCAAACCATTGTTAGAAAGTGAGTCTGTAAGCATAACTGCAGGTCCGCCAGCATGAGTGATAACTGCAATATTTTTTCCTTTCAATTCAGGATGCATAAAAATAGAGGCAACAGTGGTTAACTCTTCTCTACCACTACAGCGTACAATTCCAGCTTTTTTAAATAATGCATCCACAGCAACATCAGAACTAGCTAAAGCACCGGTATGAGAAGAAGCAGCACGACTACCAGCTTCCGAACTACCAGATTTTACAGCTGCAATCTTACATCCTTTGCGGATCAAAGAAGAAGCATGTTTCAATAACATTTCTGGTTTATCGATATTCTCAATATAAAGAAGCTTTACTTTGGAACTTGTTTCCGGATCGAAGCTTTCATCCATATATTTCAAAATCTCCTCAACACCCATTTGTGCCGAATTACCAACCGAATATACGCTTGAAAATGATAATCCCTTAGGAACACCTGATTCCATAATGAAAACAGCAGTTGCTCCAGAACCAGAAATAAAATCACATCCCTGAGGATCTAAACTTGGGATTGGAGTGGTAAATACTCCATTATAGTTAGAGTTTAAAACACCAACACAGTTAGGTCCAATTAAAGAGCCATCAACTGAGTTTACGATATCAACAATTTCCTGCTCCAGTTTCGCACCTTCTTCATTTTCTTCACTAAATCCAGCTGAAAGAATAATAAAAGCTCTGGTGTTTCTTTCTTCGGCAAGAAACTTAATTGTAGATGGACAAAATTTAGCTGCAATTGCTAAAATCGCTAAATCAACCTGAGGCAAATCCTTAGGATCTTTAAAGGATTTAACTCCTTGCACCTCGTCCATTTTAGGATTCGCCACATAAAGCTCACCCTTAAAATCTCCATCAATAAGGTTTTTCAATACCTTTCCACCAGGTTTTTGTACATCATCGGAACCTCCAACAACAACAATACTTTGGGGGTTAAGTAACTGTTCGTTTATCATGATTTGTTATTTATAATTTTGCGATTTTCCGACAAATATAGTAATAATACACTCCTAACAATTTGATTTTTCATACAATCCGTAAGTAAAAATCATTTTATTGCTTCTAATATTACAATTTAGAATATTTCTAAGATTCATTTTTTCAAACGATTGCAAAAAACATGTAATTTCGGAGATTCAAGTGCGTAACTCCAATTTGTAACCAATGGTACAAAAAGCTAGAAATTTATAAGTATTTTTGCCATTGAAATTAAAGAAGATTGTAACTAATGACAAAAAGTGTTGAGCAGATCTTACAGCAAGATCAATTTACCAGAGAAGATATCATTCGCCTGCTAAAATCTAAAGATGAAGACGAAAAAGCTTTATTTGTCAAATCTTCAGAAATCAAATTAAAGTACATTGGTAAGAATGTACACTTTCGTGGATTGGTGGAATTTTCAAACATCTGTAAAAAAGATTGTTTGTACTGCGGTATTAGAGCCGGAAATCAGAATGTAGACAGATATGATATTGCGGACGAAGAAATATTAAAAGCTGCAAAATTTGCCTACAAGAACAATTACGGATCAATGGTTTTGCAATCAGGCGAAAGATCCGATCAAACTTTTGTTGATAGAATCACTAATCTTTTGAAAGAAATAAAAAAGCTTAGTAATAACGAACTTGGAATTACCATTTCGCTTGGTGAACAAACAAAAGAAACGTATCAGAAATGGTTCGATGCAGGCGCACACCGCTATTTATTAAGAATAGAATCGAGCAATAAAGAACTTTACAACAAAATACATCCAAATAACGAAGAGCATTCTCACGAGACAAGACTTAAATGCTTACAATCACTTCAGGACATTGGATATCAAACCGGAACAGGTGTAATGATTGGAATTCCTTTCCAAACCTATGAAGATTTGGCAAATGATCTTCTTTTCATGAAAAAGTTTGATATTGACATGGTAGGAATGGGACCATTCATTGAGCATGATGAAACTCCGATGTATGAATATCGAGATCAGTTAATGAGTTTAAACGATCGTTTTAGATTAACTCTTAAAATGATTTCTGTTTTGAGAATTATGATGAAGGATATCAACATCGCTTCTGCAACTGCATTACAAGCTATTGATCCACTTGGTAGAGAAAAAGCCCTTCGTCTTGGAGCCAATATTATTATGCCGAATATCACTCCTACAAAAGAGAGAGCCAATTACCTCTTATATCAAAACAAACCTTGTATTGATGAAGGTGCTGATGATTGCACCAATTGCATGGAGGCAAGAATTAACATGGCAGATGGAGAAATAGGCTATGGAGAATGGGGAGATTCGAGACACTATGCCAGCAGAAGGAAAAATTCTTAAAAAGAAGAACTCATATTAAGACTTAAAAAATAATACCTAAAGTGTTTTCAACTTTAGGTATTTTAGACTCTTCTCTACTCTTGCCATAATAATTCCAATCGTTGGTTAAGTGAAAAATTTTTATGACTGCCGATTATCATTCATTCTGCAGCTAGAAATTTCCCAAGCACATTGTTCGAGTGACAATTCTCAAATTGAATTTAAGTGGATAGGTTGATCGAGAGAAAAAAGCCTTTTAAAACTTCCAAGGGCATTGTCAGTTGTAAAAAAGAGATTTTGAACTTAAAAAGGTGCCTTTTCACAGATAAAAAACTACTTTTCAACTTCAAAGACATGTTGTCATTCAGAAAAAATGCATTCTTGAAATTAAAATACACGTTTCCTTTCGAAAAAAATGGCTTTTAAATTTCAAAAGGCCTCTTTTCATTCGAAAAACGCCTCTAAAAATTTCCAAATTGGCATTGCCACACGATCAATGTATTAATTTGTCTTTAAAAATGACATTGCCACCTGAACAATATGCCTAAAAAAAAAATCATACGATGCTCATCGTTGGAGAAACGATGTTATGAATTTGACCATTTGTATTCAAAATATCAGTAACATTTGAATAAAAATCTTAACATGTCAATAACAAAAAACTAAGCCATACCACCATACAAACACTTTCAATTCCTTTAAAAAAATTGTACCTTAAATCGCATTAGTACATTTGAGATCAGTAAAGGAGTTTTTTATGAGAAAATTGATGTTCACCTGGATTTGTCTTTGCTTGATTTTATTCCCCAATTATCAATCGAAAGCTCAACAATACAGTTTCCAAAACTATTCTTTGGAAGAAGGATTGCCACAATCCGAAATCTTTAGTCTGATACAGGACAAAAAAGGAAATTTGTGGCTAGGAACCAATGGCGGTGGTATTTCCCGCTTTAATGGTAAGGATTTTATTTCATACAACAGAAGGCATGGACTTGCGGATAACAACATTCGCTCACTTTATCAGGATGCCAATGAATTGTTGTGGATAGGTACTAGCATTGGAATTTCCAATTTTAATGGGGTATCGTTCAAAAACTATGGTGTGAATGATAGTGTTCCCAATGCTGTTTACATTAGAATCCTGGAAGATAAAAAAGGTCGGATCTGGGCAATGGGAGTCGATCAAGCCAACCGACAACTCATTTACAGAGAAAAAGGTCAGTTTAAAGATTTTATAAAAGAACACGAAGATGTTCTAACTAGAAATCAGGTTCGCAACATCTTAATGGATAATTTTGGCACAATTTACATTGTCACTATTGATGGACTCTTTGAATATAGAGATGAAAAACTTTCGAGGTCACCACTTAATGATATTCCAGAATTTGAAGGACAAATTGTTGTACCCGCATTAATGGATGAATCAGATCAATTGTGGTTTTCAAATTTCATTCCGAATTATGGCTTAGTTTTTTATAAAATGATAAATGGAAAACCTATTAAAATTGAGTTGCCGAATGGCATTCCTCCGCAAAATATAGGTTCCGTTACTCTTGATTCAGAACAAAGGCTTTGGATTAGTGTTTTTGGAACAGGTGTTCTCGTAATCGATAAAAATCACTCCAAAATAATAGATGCCAGCCGAGGACTGATCAATCCATTTATTAACAACATTGTAGAAGACCGCGAAGGAAATATATGGATGACAACCAGTGGCAATGGACTTATAAAATATGGCAATAACAAATTCCTATCTCTCGATTTTACTAACGATGTTGGAGGCAATATTGTTCGTGCAATTATGCAGGATTCTAAAAATAACTACTGGTTTAGTATATCAGGGAAAGGTGTAGTTCAGTACAAAAGAAACGAAAGAAAAGCATTTACACCACAAGATCATCCTGGCTTATTAAACATTCGTGATTTTCATGAATTACCAAATGGAAACATATTAATGTCGGGCTTCAATGGACTAATTGAGTTTAATGGAAATTCTTTTCGTGATGTTACAGATCGTTATGGATTACCTGCAGGCAGCGGTGTGATTGATATATTGGAACAAGATGGCGAAATGTGGCTTACCACTCAAGGGTTTGGAGTAATTCATTACGATAAAAAAGGAAAAAGAACTCAAATATCAGCCCAAAGTCATGGTCTAAAAACCAATCAGATAACCAATGTTTTTGTTGATTCTAAAAAGCGCGCCTGGTTTTCTCACTTTCAGGGATTAAGTATGTTCGAGAAAGATACCGTCATCAATTACGATGAAAACAATGGGCTGAATTACAAATGGGTAATGCAGGTAACTGAAGATACATCAGGAAGAATATGGGCTGCAACATTTAGCGGTGGCATTAACATTTGGGATGATAAAAAGTGGACTTACCTAACTACAGAAGAAGGACTGAGTTCGGATATTGCCTACTCGATATTAAAAGACAAATATGGCTCAATTTGGGTGGGAGCTCAAAATGGAGTTGATCGAATTGACTGCGATAAATCCGGTGCTATCAAAAACATTCGAAACTATAATAAATTTGATGGTTTTATTGGAATAGAAAACAATGGTTCATGCAACTACACGGATAAAAAAGGGAATTTATGGTTTGGTACCATAAATGGCGCTATGATGTTCAATCCCACTAAGGACATCATAAATCCAAATCCCCCGATTATTCAACTTACCGATATAAAGTTATTTTTTAGAAAAGTTAACTGGCGCGATGAAAAATACAGCCAATGTTTATGTGGAGTAAATCCATGGTTTCCTCTTCCTCAGGATTTAAGATTAACTCATGATATGCATCATCTTACCTTTAATTTTGAGGCTTTAAGTTATAAAGCTCCAGAAAAGGTAAAGTACCAGTGGAAACTGGAAGGCTTAGATCAGGATTGGTCACCAATTACATCAAAAAATGAAGCTATTTATTCACGTATACCACCTGGAGAGTATACCTTTAAAATAATTGCATCCAATAGCGATGGAAAATGGACTCCTAACGCCTACGAATACCATTTCGAAATTCGACCTCCATGGTACAACACCTGGTGGGCAATTAGTACGGGTATTATTCTTCTTGCTCTGCTAATTTATGGAATAATGCGAGTAAGATTGAGAAACATACAACAAAAGAAAATTGAATTAGAACATCTTGTAAAAGAAAAAACTAAAGAAGTTAGGCATCAAAAAAGAGAAATTGAGTCACAAAATAAAATTCTGGAAAATCAGAAGGATGAGATTTTACACCAATCTCACAACCTTCAAAAATCATATATGAACTTGATTCACTTGAATGATATTGGCAAAGTGATAACCGCAAATTTAGCGGTGGAGAGCATTATTGATACTGTATATGAATCGGTAAACGAACTAATGGATGCCTCAATATTTGGCATTGGAATCCATCACAAAGAAAACAACAGTTTACTATTTCCTAGAATAAAAGAAGATGGTAAAAACCTTGATTCTGTAGATTTTGCATTGGAAGATGAAACAAGGTTAGCGGTATATTGTTTCAAAAAGAAAAAAGATGTTTTCATTTCTGATTTGGAAAAGGAATATCACAAATACATTACTAAAATTATTCCGGTAGAAAAATCAGGAACTCCAAAATCTGTTATCTATTTACCTCTAAAAATAAATGATATTGTAACAGGAGTCATCACGGTTCAAAGTTTCAGGACAAATGCATATCAGGAGTATCATTTATCACTACTCCAGAACATTGCAGTTTATGCAAGTATTGCTGTAGATAACGCTCAATCGTACCGAAAAATACAGGTTCAGAGCAAGCGCTTACAAAAAGCTAACAGAGATATTAACCTTCAAAAAGAAGAGATACAGCAAAAAAATACAGAATTAACAGAACTGAATCACGAGAAAAACCATTTAATTGGAATTATTGCCCACGATTTAAAAAATCCATTAACATCTACAATATCCATTACTGAATATCTTAAAGATAAAATGAATTCGAATGGAGAGTCGGAAGATTTTGAAAATGTAAGCTTCATGCTGAATGCCTTGCAGAGAATGAATAGGATGATTTCTAAAATTTTAGATATTGGAGTTATTGAATCCAAATCAATAAATATGCAATTGGAAAAAACCAATTTAAGAAAATTAATGGAGATTGTTAACATTCATTTTAAGGATCATTTGCACAAGAAACATTTAACACTTACTATCGATGCTGAAGACTCTTTTGCTATGGTTGATCCTAATTACATGACTCAGGTTTATGAAAACTTAATCTCTAATGCGATAAAATTTTCACCATTAAACAAGAACATTAATGTTAAGATCTGGGAGGAAGGAAAAAAGGTGAGATCACTTGTAAGTGATGAAGGACCTGGCATTCCAATTGAAGATCAGAGCAAGCTATTCGGAAAATTTCAAGTTTTAAGTACAAAACCAACGGCAGGAGAAAAATCGACAGGCTTAGGTCTATCAATCGTAAAAAAATATGTAGAAGCAATGCAAGGTAAAGTTTGGTGTGAAAGTGAACCTGGAAAAGGATCAAAGTTCTTTATTGATATTGATAAAGCAATATAAATAGAAAATGTCCGGGCAAAAGCTCGGACATTTCTTTTTATTCTTATTGCCTAATCAAAGCAAGCTAAAATAATTTTTAAAAGTAAAGATCACGCTCACCCTTTTTCACCAATTCAAGACGAGTCTCTAATTCTTCAATCTTTTGGATATCCTGTAATTCTTTCTTTTTTATATCAATTAGCTTGTATCCCTTTTCTTTCATTTCCTCAGTACCATAATCTTCCAGATATTCTGCAAGTGTAAGTATGGCATTCTGAGCACAATATCTCTTGATGAATCCAGGGACAGAAAATTCCATAAAGTGCTCACCTGTTCTTCCTTTTCGGTAACATGCAGTACAAAAAGATGGCAGGTATTTTTTATCCAACAATTCATCAATTACTTCTCCCAATGATCGAGTATCGCCAATTTCGAATTGTTCATGTTCTAATTTTTGTTTCTTCGCTGAATCCTCCGAGTAGCCACCTAACTGGATATTTGTTCCTGCATCAATCTGCGAAACTCCTAAACGAATAACTTCGGCTCTAATTTCCTGAGACTCTCTGGCAGTAAGAATCATTCCCGTATATGGAACAGCCAATCGCAAAATTGCAACCAATCTAATAAACTCATCATCACTAACCTCGAATTTAGGATCAATTGTAGAATCGGATGCTGCTTTTATTCTTGGAAATGAAATTGTGTGCGGTCCAACATTATAGCATGCCTCAAAATGATTCACATGACGAACCAATCCCATCACGTCAAATTTCCAATCGTACAAGCCAAATAATGCTCCAATTCCTACATCATCAATTAAAGCTTCCTGAGCACGATCTAAACCAGTTAAACGCCAGTCAAAATCCTTTTTTTGTCCACTAATATGATATTTTGCGTAAGCTTCTCTATGGTATGTTTCCTGAAAAATCTGATACGTACCAATACCTGCTTCCTTTACTTTTTTATATCCTTCGATATCTAAAGGGGCGGCATTTATATTTACTCGACGAATTTCTCCATTACCTGATTTCACCTCATAAACCGTACGAACGGAGTCAGCAATAAAATCGGCATCGTACATTGGATGCTCTCCGTAAACGAGTATTAATCTTTTCTGACCATTATCTTCAAGCGCCTTCACTTCCGATTTAATCTGCGAATGAGCCAATGTAGTTCTTACCTGCTTCTTATTCGAAGCTCTAAATCCACAATACGTACAATTATTTACACATTTATTGCCAACATATAAAGGAGCAAAAATTACGATTCTATCACCGTAAACTTTTTCCTTTAATGTTCGTGCTCCTTCCTTTATTTCTTCAATAAGCTCAGGATCTTCAGTTTTTAATAAAACGGCAGTTTCCTGAAGACTCAAACGATTTTTATCCAACGATTTTTGAATAATTCGACGAACATTTTCTTTTGAGGCATCAGCTGCTTCCAGAATTTCCCAAATTTCAGATTCATCAATAAAAGGTTTCATCCTTTCATCCTTTATCCGATACTCTTGAGGTTTGTAGATCATTTTCATTTTACACGCTGTATCTGTTCGAAACAATAGCTCAACAAGCCATATTGTTTCAATGTATTTTGTTTGTTTTCAAAACAAAATTAATCATTATTATTTTGGAATAAGAACAAATTGGAGTTTGAGGTCCAAATTTTCTATTTAAAAATTAAAACACAAAAAAACCCTCAACATATGTTAAGGGTTTTTATAGAATTGTATATATCGTTATTGATATTTTCTTTTAATAAACCAGCGCTCAAATAAGCTCATTTCTATTGTTACACGACCAAAATCTTCACGAATATTATCATTATCCGTTGTTCCCATCTGCCCGAATTCAAATGAAATATTTAGCATTCCCTTTCCTTTCGCCATAGGTAGACCCAAACCAAAACTCACTCCTTTGGTATTTATTCTTTCGCTTTCAACTTTTATATATCCAGTATCATAAAAAGCACCAAATCGGTAAGATAATTTTTTAAGAAATTTAGTAGCATAACCATCATTAGCGTTATAATTCATACCAACACTAAATCTGTTTCGGTCCTTTAACTGATTAGACTCCTTAAAAATTTCAGTTTCACTCCATCTTTCATGAAGGTAATCTGCGCCAATCCACAATTGCTTATTTTTTGTAAAACCTAAACCAAAGCCATAAGACATAGGAACATCAAAAGATCCCCGATCTAATGTATTCTTGTAAATGGTATCTCCTACGCTTGACTGATAGTTAGTCACATAAAGCTTTCTCTTTGATCGAACACCTAATTCTGGCTGAAATTTAGCACCTACAGTAACATCCCATTCTCGGTTCAACTCTCCAGTATACTGAAGTCCAAAGTCAAAATATATTCCTTGAGATATCAATTGTTGCTGGCTTGAATAAACATATGAACTTCCTTGAAGAACAACAATTTCATCCGTAGTATTATTACCGAATAAAAAATTAGTATTAACACCTAATGATAAATTTTCTAATATAGAAACTCCATTAGCCAGTGTTAATTTATTCAAACCTCCACTACCTGTTAATGTTCTCTGTATATAATCATAATCACTACCTGTAACCTTTTCTCTTGTCGAAATATCATAACCAACATTCGTATATGGAGTCAATGAAACCGCGGTAGCAACTCTAGGAGATACTCTAAAACCAAAAGATAATTGTGAAAAATTATTATCATGTACTAAATCTGATTTACCCTTCTGATTCAGGTTTGTCGTTTTTGAAACTAGACCTACATTAAATATGAATTTTAAGCTATCCAAATTTGCTAAAGCAGCAGGGTTATAGATATCAATACTATTAGAATTCCTAAATGCCATTCCAGTTCCACCCATAGCCGATGAAATTCCATTCACTGGCTGGCTTAATTCACCTAAACCATAGTATGAATAAGGTGAGGATGTATTGTTTTGAGCAACAGCATTTATCGTTCCAAAAAGAGTAACGAATAAAATAATAGCAGAAAAGATATTTTTATTACTTCTGAATAACATATGTCGCTTTTAATTTAAATTCAAAATCTGTTTTATCATCATTTGTCAATACCATTCTTTCCATAGATGTACTCAAGGTTGAACTCGGGATAGAAATAAGAAGAGATTCTTCATCATCTATACCAGTATCTAAAATTGTATTCACATAATTGGTAATATCAAAAGTAAAATATGATCCTTCATCATATTCAACATCTTCAAAGAAAGTTGCAGACAACAAACTACCCGTAAGAGGATTAGTTAATGCAGTCAACATATTATTCTCATCATCAGAAGTAAATACATTAAATGTTGAAGGTAATCTAAAAATATCTTCGTCGTAAGTTGATTGTGCCGGGTAAAAAACCAATTCCGCTTTCAAAAGAGATCCTGATAATCCAATTTTAGCCAATTCATCTAAATGTGGAATTTCCAATTTGGTCATAATACCAACTCCACCCTGCATAAAAGTCAAATCATTTGTATCCTCAGATTTAATATCAAATTCTTGTTCTACTAAATCTTCTAATAAGGTACCTGTTCTATCCGTATTAAAATTTGTAAACATATATGAACTTGCCCCAACCGGAAAGTCATGATACAATACTTTTCCAGAATTGTCACTACTTGTTTCGTGATAATACAATCTTATATTTAGCGTATCTGCAGTCCTAAAATTCAATATTGCTGCGTCATTATCATCTGCAGGTCTGAAAGCTATTCCCTGCAAGAAATTCTCCCATTCTGCGCTACCATTCAAAATTTCATCTCGATCTATTGCCTTTTGAATCAAATCTTCTCCGAAAACAGGATCCAACTCAATTCTTAAGTTATACCAACTACCATCATCATCAGTTCTATATGGTCTTGGTCTAAAAGTTTTCGAACCAAGTGGTTCTGGATCAATTTCAAAAGAACTCACATTATACAAGTTACCATCATCTTCCAATTCTATTTCTTCCAAAACTTTATGGATATGAATAGTTTGCAACTTGGTAGTATCTCCATAGTAACTCTGATTATAATAAGTTACCAAAATTAATGAGTCAAATATTGGATCATCATTCGCCTCCAACTTAAATGAACCACCCAAGCCAATTTTTGTATAAGAGTTTGCAGAAACTACACCCAAATAAGGATCAATATATCTACCCACAATCATATTTCCATAACCCGAGGTAGGTATGGAATCGAGAATTACAGTAGAAGCATTTATCGTAAATGTGTCAATCAAACGAACATCTGTTGAGTTGTCAATAAGGTTACCACCCAACTCATGCTCTTCAAATCCATCGGAGTTACAGCTAACAAAAAAGATGGACATGAGTAGTAAAAAGAAACTTATTCTTTGCATATTTTCTATATTCTAAAATAAAGTTCAACAAATGAAATCAAATTCAAGGCAGGAATGAACTTTTATAGATAAATTATTAAAAATTATCGGACAAATGTAGTTAAAATATCGACAAACCCGAAGAGGGAATTCGATTTGTTAAATTTTCTAAATTAATTTTAGGTTTTTTAAGTTTAGAAAACCTATAGTTTAGTTTTTTATTTATATTTGTCGATCAGATAAAATCACCGGGTATTTTGCAAGAGTATAGAATTCCTGTTTTATACCTAACAATTACGGATTAATTATAAACAACATAACGGTAATCGACCCGGAAACAAATTTAACTTTGAAAAATCATAACAAATGAGACAAAGATTATTACTAGGTATTATTGCAACCCTAACAATTTTCACCAGCTGTAGCAGCGGTGACGATCTTGACGGTAACTGGATCAAGCGCTCAAGTTACGACGGTCGTGTTCGTAGCAATGCTGTTTGTTTTGTTATTGACAACGAAGCATACGTTGGGACTGGTTACGACGGTGATGACCGATTGATTGACTTTAGAAAATACAATGGAGAACTTGATAGCTGGTCTGCATCACCTTCAACTGGTGATAGTGATGCTGTACCTTCTTTCCCAGGTGAAGCAAGACAATCTGCTGTTGGATTCGCTGCAGGTGGAAAAGGTTATGTAGGAACTGGATTTGACGGTGACGTTACCAGATTTGCTGATTTTTGGGAATACAATCCTGCAACTAAAACATGGACTCAAATTGCAGACCTTCCAGGTGGTGCAAGACAAGAAGCTATTGGTTTTGGTATTGGAGATATGGGATATGTTGGAACAGGTTACGGATTCCTTGACGGAGATGACAAAAATGAATTGAAAGATTTTTGGCAGTTAAATACAACTACTGGAGAGTGGACTAACCTAGGATTTAGTGGTGAAAAGCTAAGAGGCGGATCTGCTTTTGTTATTGACAACAAAGCTTATGTTTGTTTAGGAAGAAGTAATGGTGTTGCTGTAAACGACCTATATTCTTTTGATCCGACTTTGGAAGGTGATAGCAAGTGGACAAGATTAACTGATCTTGATGATGATGACATCAATAAAGATGGTGATATCTTACGTTACAATGCTGTTACATTTGTAATGGATGGAAAAGGTTATGTTGCTGGTGGTAGCAATGGTTTCCTTAAAAGAGATGTTTGGGAATTTGATCCTACAAAAAGAAATGGTCAGGGAGACTGGGATGAGAAAACTGAGTTAGAAGATGAAGTTGCTAGTAGAGAATATGCTGTTGGTTTTACTGTAAACAACAGAGGATATATGGCTACAGGTAGTGCATCTGGAGTAAGACTTGACGATGTTTGGGAATTTGATCCTAACATGGAAGAAGACGATGAAGATAACTAATCGATAATAAATCAAGGGTTGTATTTTTTACAACCCTTTTTTTTGCTCTATAGTAAAAATGAAAAAATCAGTAATTATAATTTCAATTGTAGCAATTGCAATTATAGCGGTTCTATACTTTTTAAAAAATGAAAAAATAGAACCGGAAACAACAAAAAGAGATCCAATAAACTGGACACTTGAAACGAAACAGATTGATAATGGTTGGGCGTATACTATTTATCAGAATGGCACTAAAACCATTTTTCAAGAAAGAATACCAGCAATACCGGTAAATACTCCTTTTGAATCAGAAAGAACAGCCAAAATGGTTGGTGAAAAAATGCTAGAAAAAATTAAGAATGGTAAAATGCCTTCCATCTCAAAATCAGAATTAATCGAAATGGGAATAGTTGATTCATTACTTCAGCCCATTTTACAAAAAAAATAAAATACTTTAACACTCTTTAACCTCCTCGTTAAAGAGTGTTAAACCTCATTAATAAACAAGAAAAGCTACTATATTAGTAGTTATGATTCTTGAAAGCATTATCCTCGATCGCGACCTTACTCACATTGAAAATCTCAAAAAATATGAAGATTTTCTTCCCTACCTTAAAATAGATGCCTGCTTTACTAATATTGATAACGCAAAGCATTATCTAAAAAATAAGAAAGTAGATATTATCTTCACAGGTCTGGAGTTCATTCAAAATAACTCTATAGAAAAGCTGAATTTAAACTCGATCGATACAGAAATTATTCTTAGTTTAAACACCCCATCTTTTGAGTTTAAAAACCACTGCATGGGCGCATTCGATTACTTAATGAAGCCTGTACCTTTTGAAAAATTCATCAAACCTCTTAATAGAATTTACACTCAAAAATTACCCACAACCAATAATAAGTCGAAACCAAGTTTCAATAACGACTTCTTCTTCATAAAGAACAATTCAGTTATTGAAAAAGTGCGATATAACGATGTTTTGTTCTTTAAAGGAATGAAAGATTACATTTGGATACAAACAGTGAACAAACGTATAATTACGCTTCAAACAATGAAAAATTTATGTGAAAATTTACCTTCGGATAGATTCATCCGAATTCATCGATCATTCATTGTTTCCTTAAATCATATTGATTGTATAGACCGAAACAGAATTGTAATTGGTAAGGAAAGAATTCCAATAGGAGAAACCTATCGCCAACCCTTTTTCTCAGCATTAAAAGAATTGGAATTAATTTGGGATTAAAATAAAAAACCTCCGACAAACTGCCGGAGGTTTTGTAATCTATATCAAAATATTAAGCTTGATATTCTTTAATGATGTCAGCAACATCACCGGCTGCAACACGTCCGAAAACACGCTCACCGATAGTTACTACTGGTGCCAAACCACAAGCTCCTACGCAACGCAAACAGCTAATTGAGAATTTTCCATCCTCAGTAGTTTCGCCAACAGGAACATCTAACTGACGTTTGAACTCTTCCAACACTTTCTCTGCACCTCTAACGTAACAAGCAGTTCCCATACAAATTGAGATTGGGAATTCTCCTTTAGGTACCATTGAGAAGAATGAGTAGAATGTTACTACACCATAAACGTGAGCAACCGAAACATTCAATTCTCTAGCAATGATCTCCTGAACTTCTGCAGGCAGGTAACCAAAAGTTTCCTGAGCCTTGTGAAGCACATTGATCAATTCGCTTCCTTCATTATTAAATGATTTGCAAATCTCCACAAGCGTATCCACCTTGGATTTTGCTAATTTAATTTTTGCCATAATATAAACTCCTTATATTAATTGGATTTTGTTAATCCTAATGGTTCAAAATAATTTATTCAATCTCAATATCCTTACTCTTATCGAAATAATGAGTATGCAATAATTTATGAGATAATTCACTACAAGGCTTACCCAAGAAATCTTCATACAATTTAATAATGTATGGATTCTCGTGAGATTTACGGATCGCCTTACCTTCATCTTCGCGATAAAGAGCAGCAGCACGTTTCTTCAAAATTGAAGAATCACCGTGGTGCAATGGCTGACCCCCACCACCAATACAACCACCAGGACAAGCCATGATCTCGATTGCATGATATTCTGATTTACCATCACGGATATCTTCAAGAAGCTTACGAGCATTACCCAATCCATGCGCAATACCAATATTTATTGGAAGACCATCAAAATCAACAGTTGCACTACGAATACCTTCCATACCACGTAGAGCTTCAAAATCAACTTTCTCAAGAGTTTTACCAGTATACACTTCGTAAGCAGTACGAGCAGCAGCTTCGATTACACCACCTGTTGTACCGAAAATTACACCAGCACCTGTAGACTCTCCAAGAGGATTATCAAAATCTTCTTCTGGAAGAGTATTTAAATCCATATTAGCCTGCTTAATCAAGTTAGCCAACTCTCTTGTTGAGATCGAATAGTTCACATCAGGATCACCATCAACCTTAAACTCGTCACGTTGACACTCGTATTTCTTAGCCAAACAAGGCATGATAGAAACAACGATCATATCCTCACGCTTGATACCCATTTCTTTTGCCAAATAGTTTTTAGCAATAGGACCAAACATTTGCTGAGGAGAACGAGCTGTTGAAGGAATATCCTTCATTTCTGGGAAGTGGTGCTCGAAGAAATTCACCCAACCAGGACAACAAGAAGTCAAGATTGGAAGCTTTACGTCCTTATCTCCATCTAAATGCTTCTGCAAACGCTCTAACAACTCAGTACCTTCCTCCATAATGGTAAGGTCGGCAGCAAAATCAGTATCGAAAACGCTATTGAAACCTAATTGACGAAGAGCTGAAACCATTTTACCAGTTACCAATGTACCTGGCTCCATTCCAAATTCTTCACCCAAAGCAGCACGAACAGCAGGAGCTGTTTGAACAACAACAGTTTTCTTAGGATCAGCAAGATCTCTAATTAACTGGTTAGTGTGATCTTTCTCGGTTAATGCTCCTGTAGGACATACAGCAACACACTGACCGCAATAAGTACAAGTTGATTTCTCCAAATCCATTTCGAAAGCTGGAGCAACAACCGATTCAAACCCTCTGTTTACCGCTGAAAGCGCACCTACCGTTTGTACATCGTTACACATAGTCTCACAACGACGACACATGATGCACTTATCCATATCACGAATGATAGATGGAGAGTAATCTACCTTGTAAGTTGACTGCTCACCTTTGTAGTGTAATTCGCGAACACCAAACTGATGCGCCATAGTTTGTAAATCACAGTTTCCTGATTTTGCACAAACCAAACAGTCAAATGGGTGATCAGAAAGCATCAACTCCATTACAGTTTTACGAGCATTTAATACTCTCATGTTGTGAGTATGGATTACCATTCCTTCCTCACATTTAGAGTTACATGAAGGAGCTAAATTACGACGCCCTTCAACCTCTACGACACAAATTCGGCAACCACCAGGTTTGTGTTCAATTCCCATATCGCCAAGGTGCATATAACAAAGCGTAGGAATTTCTATTCCTAGTTCCTTGGCAGCTTGAAAAATAGTAGTTCCCTGAGCAACTTCTATTTGTTTATTATCAATGGTTAATTTGATCATTTTTTCCATTTTAAGATCCTCCTTATTGAATGCTTATCGCATTAAACTTACATTTCTCCATACAAGCACCACACTTGATACATGTTGCAGTATCGATAATATGAGCCTCTTTACGATCTCCTGCAATACAATCAACAGGACAATTACGAGCACAAAGCGTACATCCAACACAAAGTTCAGGATCAATAACGTACTGCATTAATGCCTTACACTGACCTGATGGACATTTGTGATCTTCAACGTGAGCCATATACTCATCATAGAAATTTTCAATTGTTGAAAGAACAGGGTTTGGTGAAGTCTGTCCTAATCCACAAAGAGAAGTATCTTTAATTACAGTACTCAAGTTTCTTAATAAATCAAGATCTTCCTTAGTACCTTTTCCTTCTGTAATTTTATCAAGCAATTCGTACAAACGCTTGTTACCAACACGACAAGGAGTACATTTACCACATGATTCTTCAACAGTAAAATCTAAATAGAATTTAGCCATAGAAACCATACAGTCATCCTCATCCATAACAATCATTCCACCTGATCCCATCATAGAACCAACAGCAAGAAGATTATCAAAATCGATTGGAGTATCCAAGTGCGCTTCAGTTAGGCAACCTCCAGAAGGTCCACCAGTTTGAACAGCTTTGAATTTTTTACCATCTTTAATTCCACCACCAATTTCGTAAATTACCTCACGAAGAGTAGTTCCCATAGGTACCTCGATCAAACCAACATTGTTGATTTTTCCAGCCAAAGCAAACACTTTTGTTCCTTTAGATTTTTCAGTACCAATTTTATTAAACCAATTTGCTCCTTTGTTAATGATAACAGGAATGTTGGCAAATGTTTCAACGTTATTTACGTTAGTAGGCTTTCCGTTGTAACCCGATTCAGCTGGGAATGGAGGCTTAACAGTTGGCTCACCACGAAGACCTTCCATTGAATGAATCAATGCAGTTTCCTCACCGCATACAAATGCTCCAGCACCATAACGCATTTCAACATCAAAGTTGAAACCAGAACCAAGGATATCATTTCCTAACAAACCATATTCTCTAGCCTGAGCGATAGCAACCTTTAAACGATCAATTGCCAATGGATACTCAGCACGGATATAGATCACGCCTTTGTCAGCTCCCATTGTGTAACCACAAATGGCCATAGCCTCTAACACGGAGTGTGGATCACCTTCCAAAATAGAACGATCCATAAATGCTCCCGGGTCTCCCTCATCGGCATTACAAACCACATATTTCTGATCAGCATGGTTCTTAGCAGCAAATTCCCACTTCAATCCTGTTGGGAAACCTCCACCTCCTCGTCCGCGTAGACCAGATTCTTTAATTTCATTAATTACTGATTGAGGAGTCATCTCAGCCAAACATTTTCCTAATGCAGCATATCCATCAGTTCCGATGAACTCATCGATATTTTCCGGATTGATAAAACCACAGTTACGAAGAGCTATACGAATTTGCTTTTTATAAAAGCCCATATGTTTTGAATCACTCACCACTTCTTTTTTATCAGGATCTGTGTAAAGTAAACGCATTACTTTACGACCTTTGATAATGTGCTCTTCGATAATTTCTTCAGCATCTTCAGGCTTCACTTCAATGTAGAAAGTGTTATCTGGCAGAATCTTAACTATAGGACCTTTTTCACAAAAGCCAAAGCAACCAGTCATTACCACCTGAACTTCTTCTTCAAGCCCTTTAGCTTTTAGAGCGTCCTGTAGATTATTTTGAATAGCCTCACTTGCAGATGCACGACATCCTGTACCTCCACAAATAAGAATATGCATTTTATACTTTTCCATAATTGCAGTTTCTTTTACGTTTAGTTGTCAATAGTTTTGTAGTTAACAGGAATAATGCCATCTACCAATTCGCCTAATTTGATATATTTTTCAACAATCTCATCAGCTTTTTTAAGATCAACATCTCCAAAAACAACAGGCTCTTTACCTGGCATTGTTACTTCAATAGTAGGCTCAGCATAACAGTAACCCATACATCCTGTCTGAGTCACGATAGTTTGAATGCCTCTTTTTGCAGTTTCCTCAATAAGGAACTCCATCACCTCTTTTGCTCCTGATGCAATACCACAAGTTGCCATAGCAACTTTAATTTGCACCTGGCTCTCTGGATCGTTGCTCTTCTCCCTAAGATCCATTTTTTTATGCAGCTCTTCTTTGATTCTTTTCAGATCTGCAAGGGATTTAACTTTTGCCATAATCTCAAATTATTAAAGGTTATAATTTATATTAACGTGTTTAGGTTCTCTTTAATCATTTCTTTCAGGTAGGTATTTCATAATTTCAGGATCTGAAACCGAAATGCCATCCAAAACTTCTTTTACTTCTTTCGTATCGAAAACATATTCTCCATTATCTGTAATATGTTGATACAAAAAATCCATTTCAGGATTTGCTCCAACCAGCAAAACCATAGTGCCTGCTATATCTCCTAATGAAGGACGATCCAAATGAGAATGCGAAAAAACAGCCTTCAAATTTGTTCCTTCTCCTTCAACAGATGACAATTCCATATTTCCTCCTGTTTGCTCTGCATTTTGCTTTAACAAAGACAAACCCAAACCAACCTTACGAGTTGTTCTGGTAGTAAAAAACGGATCTATTACCTTCGCCAATAACTCTTCTGACATACCAAATCCATTATCCTTAATCGATATTGAAAACAGATCATCCTTTAGATTCTCTTTAATTTCCAATTCAACTAAAGATGCTTCAGCTCTCACTGAATTTTGGATGATATCCATTATATGCATCGACAAATCTTTCATTTTTCTAATTCTGTTTTTCGATCATTTTCAGATCTTAACGCCTTTCTAACCTCCTCGAAACTTAATCCTTCCATAAAGAAATTAGTCCATGCATTTCCTATATTATCTATATAATGAGCATCTGAACTTTGAATAAAATTGTAATTCTTCAGATACTTATTCTTTATTAAAAATTCGCTCTTCGTGGTGTGAAGAGATATCTCCAAAGCATCAACATTTAAATCGGGTGGTAAAAATCCTAACTGACTGATGATGCTATTCATTGTTTTATTGATATGAGCTGGTATAAACAAACCATTTAGAGAGTGTACTTTCTGTTCTATCTCTTCAATACTTTGATTCAATCCTGAAATCAGTAAACAATCTACCTCATCAATAATCTCCTCATCCTTATTTACCACCACCTGATAACCAAATTTATCAGAATCGTTGGGTATCTTAGGCAAGTGTTCGTTTAGATATTCTTGAAATTCAGCTAATAACTGTTCATTCTCAAAAAAACACAAACAATGAACTTCCTCTTTGGTTGTTACTTCTGCTCCCATCAAAACCATAATTCCT
>Ga0209692_10001054_pt1 | contig 42723 bp, 42 predicted proteins | sample tdDd472_FD_187129 | JGI IMG/M metagenome (GOLD analysis project Ga0209692, IMG submission 187129) | Marine sediment microbial communities from the Atlantic coast under amendment with organic carbon and nitrate - tdDd47.2 (SPAdes)... | ecosystem: Environmental > Aquatic > Marine > Coastal >...
GACCGGTAAGCGGATCGACATCATCGGGGAAAGGCTGCCGGTTTCCGACGTCGACAGCATCCGCGTGACGATCCGCGACTACGGACCGGGCATCGAGGGAGACCACATTCCCCGCCTGACCGAACGGTTCTACCGCGTTGATGTCGAATCCAGCCGCGCCAAGAAGGGCACGGGTCTCGGCCTTGCCATCGTCAAGCATATCCTGACGCGCCATGTTGGCCGGCTTTCCATAACGTCAGGTGTCGGCAAGGGCGCCTCCTTCATTGTCACAATTCCTGCCTGGTCTGAGAAATCTGTCGGGGCAGGTGCAGATAACGCCGATAATTCAAAGACATAACCTGTCACAGAACTGTATTGTTCCTGTCATAAAAGCTCTACCGAGAGGGCGATAGAACGCCCCTGTCCGGCGAGCGCCGGTCAGAGCTCACACATGCCCAAAACGGGAGAATTCCATGAAAACCCTCAAGATTGCACTCGCTGCCGCTGTCGCCGCGTCCGCACTCACGACCGCCGCCTATGCGCGTGACCAGATCCAGATCAAAGGCTCCTCGACCGTGCTGCCCTACGCCACGATCGTAGCGGAAGCTTTCGGTGAGAACTTCGAATACCCGACCCCGGTCGTCGAGGGCGGCGGTTCGGGTGCCGGCCGCAAGGCGCTTTGCGAAGGCGTCGGCGAGAACACCATCGACATCGCCAACTCGTCCTCGCGCATCAAGCAGTCGGACATCGACAACTGCGCGTCCAACGGCGTTGCTGAAATCCAGGAAGTGCGGATCGGCTATGACGGCATCGTCTTCGCCTCCGACATCAATGGCCCGGATTTCGCCTTCACCCCGGCCGACTGGTTCAAGGCCCTGGCCGCTGAAGTAGTGGTCGACGGCAAGGTTGTCGCCAACCCGTACAAGACCTGGCACGACGTGAATGCCGACCTGCCGGAACAGGAAATCCTGGCCTTCATCCCGGGCACCAAGCACGGCACCCGCGAAGTCTTCGACATCAAGGTTCTCGAAGACGGCTGCAAGGAGTCCGGCGCTCTGGAAGCCTTCGTGGCGGCCAAGGGCGAAGATGACGGCGAGAAGGCCTGCGTTGCGCTGCGCACCGACGGCGTGTCCATCGACATCGACGGCGACTACACCGAGACACTCGCCCGCCTCGACGCCAACAAGCAGGCGATCGGCGTCTTCGGCCTGTCGTTCTACGAGAACAACACCGACAAGCTGCGCGTTGCGACCATGAACGGCGTTACCCCGTCGGTCGACACCGTTGCCAAGGGCGACTACCCGGTTTCGCGTCCGCTCTACTTCTACGTCAAGAACGCGCATCTCGATGTCATTCCGGGTCTCCAGGAATATGTCGAGTTCTTCGTCTCTGACGACATGGCTGGCCCGGATGGCCCGCTCGCCGCTTACGGTCTCGTTCCGGATCCGGAACTCGCCAAGACCCAGGAAATGGTCAAGAATCGCACCCCGATGGGCGCCTTGAACTAAGCTCCTGACCGAATGGGGCGGCGCATGATGCGCCGCCTCTTTCTCCAATGATGGCGGATCTGGCATGACCCCTGGCATTCTTGCGCTCATAGTGCTTGCGCTCACGGTAATCGGCTATTTTCTGGGGCGGCAGCGCGCCGTGGCCAAGGCCGCGCAGCAGAACGAGCGCCTCCATTCGCTTCCCGGTTACTACGGCCAGTCGGTTGCGTTGTTCACGGCTGTTCCGGCATTCCTCCTGATGGCAGCGTGGCTGTTCCTCCAGCCGATCGTCATCGAAAGCCAGATAGCCGGACAAATCCCGGATAGCGTCGTCGAGAAGGCGGGTGCCAGGAGCTTGGTGATGGCGGATGTCCGCCGCATCGCAGACGGACTCGACCTTGTGATCACCAAGGGCGGCGTCAGCGAAGACGAGCTTGATCGCATGCGCGCCGACCTGACCGACGTCAGGGGCCGACTCGCCAATGTCGGCATCGCGCTTGGCTCGGACGTTTCGCCGGCTGTTTTCGAAGCTGCCAAATCCTATCGCGATATCGGCAAGACCGGATCGCTCCTTCGCAACATTCTCGTGATCCTTGCCGCCGTGGGCTTCGGTGCCTGGACATGGTCCCGCATCACGCCGCAGATGAGGGCGCGCAACACGAGTGAAATCTTCATCCGGACCTTGCTGCTCGGCTCGTCACTCGTCGCCATCCTGACGACGCTCGGCATCGTCCTGTCGCTGCTTTTCGAAACCATCCACTTCTTCCGGATGTATCCGGCTTCAGAGTTCTTTTTCTCGACGGTCTGGAACCCGCAATTCCGTGGCGGTTCGACGCTCGGCATTCTGCCGCTGCTTTGGGGTACGTTCTACGTTTCATTCGTCGCCCTGGCGCTGGCTGTGCCGATCGGCCTGATGATCGCGATCTATCTGGCCGAATATTCGGGCAGCACGCTTCGCAGCTTCGCCAAGCCCGCGATCGAAATCCTCGCCGGTATTCCGACCATTGTTTATGGCCTGTTCGCCCTGATAACCGTCGGCCCGCTCCTGCGTGACTGGATCGCCGAGCCGTTCGGCCTTGGCAACTCGTCATCGTCGGTCATCACCGCCGGTCTCGTCATGGGCATCATGCTGATCCCCTTTGTCTCCTCGCTGTCCGATGACATCATCAACGCGGTGCCGCAGTCGATGCGCGACGGGTCCTACGGTCTCGGCGCGACGCAATCGGAGACGATCAAGCGAGTGATCATGCCCGCAGCCCTTCCGGGCATTGTCGGTGCGGTCCTGCTCGCGGCCAGCCGCGCCATCGGCGAAACCATGATCGTCGTGATGGGCGCCGGCGCTTCGGCGCGGCTCGGGCTGAACCCGTTCGACGCCATGACGACCGTGACGGTCAAGATCGTCAGTCAGCTCACGGGCGATACCGAATTCGCGAGCCCCGAGACGCTTGTCGCTTTCGCACTTGGCCTGACGCTTTTCGTCTTCACGCTCGGCCTAAACATCCTTGCCCTTTATATCGTGCGCAAATACCGGGAGCAGTACGAATGACCGACGCGACAACAGTGTCCGCAGATGCTGCCCTCCAGAAGAAGAGCGGCTCGCTCCTGCAGGTAGGCGAACGGACAAGGCGCCGTCAGGCACAGGAACGCCGGTTTCGCATGATGGGGCTGGCCGCGGTCGCCTTCGGAATTATCGCGCTTTTCGGCCTGCTGGGATCCATCCTGTCGAACGGGGTGTCGTCCTTTCGGCAAACCTACATAACGCTCGATATCCATCTCGATCCGGCCAAGCTGGACAAGACCGGAAACCGTAACCCGGACGAAATGGCCAAGGTCACCACTTTCGGCTACGCGCCGCTGATCGCTAAAGCGCTCGTCGAGCAGATCAAGGCGAAAGGCATCAGCGTCGAAGGCTTGAGCGACAAGGACGCGGGAGACCTCATCTCGAAAGAGGCGCCGGCCTCGGTGCGTAACTATGTGCTCGCGCATCCGTCGAAGGTCGGCGAGACAGTCCGATTTGACATCCTCGCCGACGGTCGCATCGACGGCTACTACAAGGGCCGCGTGACGATGGCGTCGGCCGAGCTTGACCGCAACGTCTCTCCCGGGGAACTGGTCCTCGCCGACAAGCTGAAGGAAGCGGGTGTCCTGGCGACCAAGTTCAACACCGCCTTCTTCACCTCCCCCGACGCCTCCGACACCCGCCCGGAAGCTGCGGGTCTGGGCGTTGCGATCATCGGTTCGACCTACATGATGATCATCGTTCTGGCGCTGTCGTTGCCGATCGGGGTCGCGGCGTCCATCTATCTGGAAGAGTTCGCACCGCAAAACCGGCTGACGGACGTCATCGAGGTCAATATCGCGAACCTCGCGGCCGTTCCCTCGATCGTCTTCGGCATCCTCGGTCTGGCGGTCTTCATCAACTGGGCCGGATTGCCGCAATCCGCGCCGGTCGTGGGCGGACTGGTCCTGACCCTGATGACCCTGCCGACGATCATCATCGCCACGCGCGCCGCGCTGAAGGCTGTTCCGCCCTCCATTCGCGAAGCGGCGCTTGGCGTCGGCGCATCGAAGATGCAGACGATCTTCCATCACGTGCTGCCGCTTGCCGCACCCGGCATCCTGACCGGCGCGATCATTGGCCTGGCCCAGGCGCTTGGCGAAACCGCGCCGCTGCTGCTGATCGGCATGGTCGCGTTCGTCCGCGAGTTTCCAGGGGCGCCGCCCGAGGGCTTTTTCGACCCGGCAGCCGCTCTGCCGGTCCAGGTTTACAACTGGACGACGCGCGGCGACCCTGCATTCGTGGAACGCGCATCCGGTGCGATCATCGTGCTGCTGATGTTCCTCGCCGTGATGAACATTACGGCCATCATCCTGCGCAGACGTTTCGAGCGGCGGTGGTAATCCCATGGAGAACAGTGACATGAAAGTTGAGGCGGATCAGGTTATGGCCACCGGCGTACAGATTCCCAATGCCACGAAGACTGGCGAACTGGCGACGAAGATGAAGGGCGACAAGGTCTGCGTCTTCTATGGTGCGAAACAGGCGCTGTTCGATGTCGATCTCGACATCTATGAGCGCCAGGTCACAGCGCTGATCGGCCCGTCGGGCTGCGGCAAGTCGACGTTCCTGCGTTGCCTGAATCGCATGAACGACACGATCGACATCTGCCGCGTCGCCGGCAAGATCACCCTCGACGAGGACGACATCTACGCACCGCGCGTCGACGTCGTCGAGCTGCGCGCTCGCGTTGGCATGGTGTTCCAGAAGCCGAACCCGTTCCCGAAATCGATCTACGAGAACATCGCCTACGGCCCGCGCATCCACGGTCTGGTCAAGTCGAAGGCCGATCTCGACAATCTGGTCGAGCAGAGCCTGCGTGGCGCCGGCCTGTGGGAAGAGGCAAAGGATCGCCTGCAGGAACCCGGTACCGGCCTGTCGGGCGGCCAGCAGCAGCGTCTCTGTATCGCGCGCGCCATCGCCGTTTCGCCGGAAGTCATCCTGATGGACGAGCCCTGCTCGGCGCTGGATCCGATCGCCACGGCAAAGGTCGAGGAACTGATCGACGAACTGCGCGAGAACTACACGATCGTCATCGTGACGCACTCGATGCAGCAGGCGGCCCGCGTGTCCCAGCGCACGGCCATGTTCCATCTCGGCGAACTGGTCGAGGTGGACGACACCAAGACGATCTTCACCAATCCGTCGGAAAAGCGGACGCAGGACTACATCACCGGCCGTTTCGGCTGATCGGGGCAAGACGAAAGTCGAGAACCGGCGAACCAATCAAGGGAAGGATAGACCGATGGTGCCAACCAGCCATACGGTGACCGCATTCGACGAGGACATGAAGTTCCTGTCGCACAAGATCGCGGAAATGGGCGGTCTCGCCGAGCGCATGGTGGAAAACTCCATCCGCGCATTGGTGAAATCCGACATCTCGCTCGCTCAGAAGGTCATAACCGACGATCTGATCCTCGACGAGGCGCAGGCGACGCTCGATGAAAAAGTCGTGTTGATCATCGCCCAGCGCCAACCGGTCGCCAGCGATTTGCGCGAGGTCTTCTCGACCATCCGCATCGCCAGCGATCTCGAACGTATCGGAGATCTCGCCAAAAGCAATTCCAAGCGCGTTGTCGCCATTTCCGAGCGCGGCCATTCGGTCAACCTGGTCCGCGGCATCGATCATCTCGGCGATCTGGCGCTGGCCCAGCTCAAGGAAGTCCTCGATGCATTCGGGTCGCGATCGGTCACCCGCATCAACATGGTCCGCGACCGCGACGACGAGATCGATGCGATGTACACGTCGCTGTTCCGCGAACTCCTCACCTACATGATGGAGGATCCGCGCAACATCACGACCTGCACCCACTTGCTGTTCTGCGCCAAGAACATCGAGCGTATCGGCGATCACGCCACCAATATCGCGGAGTCGGTCTACTATATCGTGACCGGCGAGCATCTTTCGGCCTACCGCCCGAAGGAAGACAAGACCCACAAGATCGTCGTCGACACGACGGATGAGTGAGGCATGGGAGCATGAGCATGGGCAATCAGCCACGGGTTATGGTTGTCGAGGATGAAGAAGCGCTTAGCGTCCTGCTGAAATACAATCTGGAATCGGAAGGCTATCGCGTCGACGCGGAGTTGCGCGGCGACGAGGCCGAAATCGCGCTTCGCGAGTCCGTCCCGGATCTCCTGATCCTCGACTGGATGCTGCCCGGCCTGTCCGGCATCGAATTGTGCCGCCGCCTGCGCGCCAGGCCGGAGACGCAGCGCCTGCCGATCATCATGCTGACGGCCCGCGGCGAGGAATCCGAGCGTATCCGCGGCCTGTCGACCGGCGCTGACGACTATGTGGTCAAGCCGTTCTCGACGCCGGAGCTGATGGCGCGCGTCAAGGCGATGCTGCGCCGCGCGCGTCCGGAAATCGTCGCCAGCGTTCTCAAGGTGGGAGAGCTCGAACTCGACCGCGAGACCCATCGCGTCTATCGCAACGGTCGCGAGATCAAGCTCGGACCGACGGAATTCCGGCTGCTGGAGTTCTTCCTGCAGGCGCCGGGGCGGGTTTTTTCCCGTGCGCAACTGCTCGACGGCGTCTGGGGCGAGGACATCTATGTCGACGACCGGACCGTCGACGTCCATATCGGCCGGCTGCGCAAGTCCATCAATATCGGCAAGATGCGCGATCCGATCCGCACCGTCCGTGGCGCCGGCTATTCGCTGGAAGCGATCTGACACCTTGAAGTTGACGGCATGAACGAAAAAGGGCGGCCTCGGCCGCCCTTGCTCGTTCCGGGAAGACGATGTGGATCAGCGCGGACGCCTGCGTTCCGAGGACGGCTGAAACGCGAGCTTCGCGTGATATTTGCAGTAGGGCGAGTTTTCTTCCGAGTTATGTCCGCAGAAATGGAACTCCTCGGACAGCGGGTCGCCCTGCGGCCACTTGCAGGTATTCTCGCTCAGCTCGACCAGTGTCAGCTGCTTGGAGATCGGTACGACGATGTCCTCGATCGGCCTGAGATCTGCTTCCCTGTAGGCGACGACCTCGTTCTTCATGACCGTGGCGCCGACGGCATGCGTCACCGTCGTCATTGTGCGACTGCCGCCGCCACCGCCACCGCCGCTGTAACCGCCGCCGCGCGGCGAAGAGGCGCGCGGCGCGGAGCTGCGCTTGCCTTTCGGGGCTCCCGAGGAAACCGATTTGGCGCGACCGGAAAGCTTCAGCCGGTGAACCTTGCCGATCACGGCGTTGCGGCTCACCCCGCCGAGCTGTGCTGCGATCTGGCTGGCGCTCAGGCCGTCCCCCCACAGTTTCTTCAGCATCTCCACGCGCTCGTCAGTCCAACTCACGTCTGTCTCCATTGGTTGTCTTTGGCGCAGAATCCCTCTCCGTGGCTCGGTTTTCCAAGAAAAACCGGCACCCGAACGCGATACTTGGGAGTTTAACTCTGCGCGGTTGTCCCGCCACGAAAAGAATCTACTATGGCCGTTGACTCGCTGACAAGAGTCGCTGCCACTCCTCGAATCGGATTTCGCGGTTTTCAACAACTTGCATTTTTCGCATCTGCGTCGCCCCTCGACAGCGCGGAATCACCCTCCCGATTGACGAAGTGGCGGGCAAATCATAAAAACAGGACGCCGCCGCATCGGGCGGCTTTTTCTTTTGCACACCGTGCGGGACAGCCAGATGACCGAGCAATCGCCGCTTTTTGATACTTATGCACGCGCGCCAATCGCTTTCGACCATGGGGAGGGCTCCTGGCTCGTCGACACGCGCGGCGAACGATATCTCGATTTCGGCGGCGGAATTGCGGTCAGCGCGCTCGGCCATGCACATCCGCATCTGGTCGAAACGCTGCGCGAACAGGCGGGCAAGCTCTGGCACACATCCAATCTCTATCAGGTGCCGGGACAGGACAAGCTCGCCGGGCGCCTCGTGGAAGCGAGTTTTGCCGACAGGGTGTTCTTCACCAATTCCGGCGCCGAGGCGATGGAATGCGCCATCAAGACGGCGCGGCGGTATCATTTCGCCAATGGTCATCCCGAGCGCTTCCGCATCATCACCTTCGAGGGCGCCTTCCACGGGCGGACCCTGGCGACCATCGCCGCCGGCGGACAGGCGAAATATCTCGAAGGTTTCGGCCCCAAGGTCGAGGGCTTCGATCAGGTGCCCTTCGACGATCTCGATGCGCTGAAGGCGGCGATCACCGATGAGACGGCGGCAATCGTCATCGAGCCCGTGCAGGGCGAGGGCGGCATCCGGCCGGTTCCGATCCGTTTCCTGCGCGAACTGCGCGCGCTTTGCGACGAGAAGGGTCTTCTCCTTGTCTTCGACGAAATCCAGTCCGGCATGGGCCGCACCGGCAAGCTCTTCGCCCATGAATGGGCCGGCGTCGAACCGGATATCATGGCGATCGCCAAGGCCATCGGCGGCGGTTTCCCGATGGGCGCCTGCCTCGCCACCGAAGAGGCGGCCAAAGGCATGGTTCCCGGCGTTCACGGCACGACCTATGGCGGCAATCCGCTTGCCATGGCCGTCGGCAACGCCGTTCTCGACGTCATGCTGGAGGACGGGTTCCTCGAAGCCGTGCGCGACAAGGCGCTGCGCTTCAAGCAGGGCCTCGCCTCGATCGTCGACCGCTATCCGGATGTGCTTTCGGAAATCCGCGGCGAGGGTCTGATGCTCGGCCTCAAATGCGTGGTGCCGAACACGACCCTTGTGAAGGAGCTATACGCCAACCATATGCTGACGGTTCCCGCCGGCGATAATGTTGTGCGCCTCCTGCCGCCGCTGACCGCGACCGACGAGGAAATCGCCATCGCGTTGGAGCGTATCGAGAAGGCCGCCGAAAGCCTGTCCGGCGGCGATCGCGCTTGACCGGCAGCGATTGCGCGCCTTCAATGGAAACCCTTTTTGGATTCTGAGTTATGAGTGTTCGTCATTTTCTCGACCTGGCCGCCGTTCCGGCCGGCGAATTACGCGCCATTCTCGATGGCGCGAAGGCGCGCAAGGCCGCATTGAAGGCCGGCGGGCGCGACAAGCCGCTCGAAGGCAAGGTGCTCGCCATGATCTTCGAGAAGCCGTCGACGCGCACCCGTGTCTCCTTCGACGTGGCGATGCGCCAGCTTGGCGGCGAGACCATCATGCTGACCGGCACCGAGATGCAGCTCGGCCGCGACGAGACCATCGCCGATACAGCGAAGGTGCTGTCACGCTATGTCGATGTCATCATGATCCGCACCAAGGAACATGAGCGGCTGCTCGAACTCGCCGACGCCGCTACGGTGCCGGTGATCAACGCGCTCACCGACGACACCCATCCCTGCCAGATCATGGCCGACGTCATGACCTATGAGGAGCATCGTGGCTCCATCGAAGGCCGCCGCATCGCCTGGTCGGGCGACGGCAACAATGTGCTGCATTCCTTCATCGAGGCGGCCCCGCAATTCGGCTTCGACCTCTCGGTCGCCGTGCCGGAGGGCAACGAGCCGCAGCAGCGCTATGTCGACTGGGCGCGCGGCCGTGGCGGTACGGTCGAGATCGGCAACGATCCGGAAAAGGCCGTGGCCGGAGCGGACGCCATCGTCACCGACACCTGGGTCTCGATGGGCCAGGAGGAAAAGGCGCGCGGCCACAACATCTTCATGCCCTATCAGGTCAATGAACGCCTGATGAGCCAGGCGAATGACGACGCCCTGTTCATGCATTGCCTGCCCGCCCACCGCGGCGAGGAAGTAACCGACGGCGTCATCGACGGTCCGCAGTCGGTCGTCTTCGACGAGGCGGAAAACCGCCTGCACGCGCAAAAGGAAATCATCGCCTGGTGCCTTGGCGCGGGGATCGGCGCATCATGAGCGAGCACATCGCCTTTTCGGGCATGCGCGAAACCGATCCGATCGATGCCGTCGTGCCATTCCAGGTCGACGCGCTCGACGCGCGCGGACGCGCCGTCATGGTCGGGCCGATGCTCGATGCGATCCTCGAGCGCCATAACTATCCCGAGCCGGTCGCCCGCCTGCTCGGCGAAATGGTCGTGCTCACGGTCCTGCTCGGCACCTCGCTGAAATTCGAGGGCAAGTTCATCGTCCAGAGCCAGACGGACGGCCCGGTATCGTTGCTGGTCGTGGAATTCACCACGCCGGACGGCGTGCGCGCCTATGCGCGCTGGGACGAGGATGCGGTAAATGCCGCAGTCGCGTCCGGCTCCGCCGATCCCGCCGGCCTGCTCGGCAAGGGCGTGCTCGCGCTGACCGTCGATCAGGGCTCTTATATGCAGCGCTATCAGGGTATCGTCGCCCTCGACGGCTCGTCGCTGGAAGAAGTGGCGCGCAACTATTTCCGCCAGTCGGAGCAGATCCCGACCGAGCTGCGTCTTGCTGTCGGCCGCCTGACCGTGCGCGGCGAGGAGGGCGGTAGCCATAGCCACTGGCGCGCCGGCGGTATCCTTGCCCAGTTCCTGCCGGCGGCGCCGGAGCGCGCGCGCGGCGCGGATCTCCATCCCGGCGAGGCGCCGGAAGGGGTTGAACTGCATGAGGTCGACGAGGACGAAGCCTGGATCGAGGTGAAGGCGCTGCTCGACACGGTCGCCGACGACGAGCTCGTCGACGAGGATGTCGGCGTGCATACCCTGCTCTATCGCCTGTTCCACGAGCGCGGCGTCACGGCCTCGGAGCCGAGCCCGGTCCACGACCGGTGTTCCTGCTCGCGGGAACGCGTCGCCGACGTGCTCACCTCGCTGTCGCCGGAGGAGCGCGCGGACTCCGTCGGGGACGGCAAGATCGTGGTGAAATGCGAGTTCTGCTCGACCAGCTACAGCTTCTCGCCGTCCGAATTCGACACGACGCACTGACAGGCGGTCAGCTTCGCCAGAAGCGCGGCAGGAACAGCACCAACACGGTGAACAGTTCCAGCCGCCCGAGCAGCATGCCCGCCGACAGCAGCCATTTGGCGCTGTCGGGCAGCGGCTGGTAGGTCCCTGCAGGGCCGATATGGGCCCCGAGCCCGGGCCCGACATTGGAGATCGCCGATCCCGCGCCGGAAATCGCCGTGATCAGGTCAAGGCCGGTCAGCCGCAGGGCGATCGACAGGATGGCGAAGGCCGCGAAATAGAGAAACACGAAGGTGGTCACGGCGAGCGGCACGCGCGCATCCAGCGGCCGTCCGTTGAACCGTTTGACGAAGACGCCATTCGGATAAAGCACCTTGGCCAGCCGCTCGCGGACCTCGGCATAGAGCACCTGGAAGCGAAAAATCTTGATGCCGCAGGAGGTGGAGCCGGCGCAGCCGCCGATGAACATGATGAAGAAGAAGAACGCGACCGACTGCGCGCCCCACAGGCCATAGTCCGCCGAGGCGTAGCCGGTGCCGGTCATCACCGAGACCGTGTTGAAGACCGCGGCGCGGAAGGAATCGCTTTCGCGCAGGAAGCCCGCCTCCGAATGGTCGGCGACCACCCAGCCGATGGCGATCAGGAAGGCGAGCACGCCGAGAAAGGTGCGCACCTGCTGGTCGCGCCATAGCGCGATCGGCCGGCCCTGAAGCACCTGCACATAGAGCAGGAACGGGATCGAACCGACGATCATGAACAGGATCGCGATCCATTCGATCGCCGGATCCTGATAAAAGCCGAGCGAAGCGTCACGGGTCGAGAAGCCTCCGGTCGCCACCGTCGTCATGGCATGGATCAGCGCATCGTCCGGCCGCATGCCGGCGACCAGATAGGCGACCGCGCACAGAGCCGTGAAGGCGACGAAGACCAGCGTCATCGAACCGGAAATCTGCGTCGCGCGCGGCAGGATCTTCTCCGGCGTCTCGAAGGCCTCCGCCTTGAACACCTGCATGCCGCCGATCTGCAGCATCGGCAGGACCGCCACCGCCATGACGATGATGCCGAGCCCGCCCAGCCATTGCAGCATGCCGCGCCACAGAAGTATGCCGGGGGGCGCGTGGTCGAGCCCGGTGATCACCGTTGCCCCGGTCGTGGTTAGGCCGGACATGGATTCGAAAAAGGCGTCCGTGAAGGTCGGCGTGATGCCCGACCAGCGGAACGGCAGCGCACCCGCCGTCACCAGCGCCAGCCAGACGACCACCGTCATCAGCATCGCCTGGCGGGTCGACAGCGTGCGTGACATGCCGCGCGTTGCCGCGAAGAAACTGATGCCGACCAGCGTCGTCGCGGCAGAGGAGCCGGCGAAGACCTGCCAGTCCGAATTGCCGGCGGCCGCATCGACGAGTGCCGGCACGAGCATGGTCGCGCCAAGTGTCGTCAGAAGAATGCCCGTAACGAGAATGACCGGCTTGAGGTCGAGAACGGCGCTCAATTCAGGGTCCGCGCGGTATCCGGAATGTCGAGCGAGAAGGCGGGGATGCGCACTTGCAGCCGCGTGCCGTCTTCCCGCCGCATGACATAGTGCCCGACCATGGTGCCCGACGGCGTGTTCAGCGGGCAGCCTGACGTGTACTGGTAGCTGTCGCCCGGCGTCAGCACCGGGTTCTCGCCGACGACGCCCGGACCCTCAACCTCCTCGACCTGGCCGAGCGCATTGGTGATATGCCAGTAGCGCGTTTCCAGCTGGACAGTGTGGGTCGAGCCATTCGCGATCACGACCGTATAGGCCCACACATAGCGATGCGCGTCCGGCTCCGACTGGTCGTCCAGATAGTGCGGCTCGACGAGTATCTCGATGCCATCTGTCGTTTCGCTGTACATGAGCCGAGATTTAGCCCATCGGCCCGGAGATTTGAAGGCGCGCGACGGCCTGATGCACATCGCCGTGAACAGAAATGATCGCCGCCCGCATGACAGCCTGCAAAGAACCGCCTAAGTCTTCGCGAAACGGGATCGGGGAGTTACCGCCATGCTCGACGGCGCGGTACGCGCGAGGATACAGCCGGCAATCGACGCAATCGGCGGCGCGATCGCGCGCGCAGGGATTTCCGCCAATGCGGTGACGGTCGCAGCCTTCGCCCTCGGCGTCGCCGCCGCGGCCCTGATCGCGTCCGAGGCCTTCCTTCCCGGCATGATCGTGCTGTTGCTCAGCCGGCTTTGCGACGGCCTCGATGGCGCCGTGGCGCGGGTGCGGGGCAAGACGGATTTCGGCGGTTTCCTCGACATCGTTCTCGACTTCGGGGTCTACGGGATCATCCCCGTCGGCTTCGCATTCGCCGATCCGGCCGCCAACGCAATTCCGGCGGCGGTTCTGGTCTTTTCCTTCTATGTCAATGGCGCGAGCTTCCTCGCTTTCGCCATCATGGCCGAGAAACATGGCATGACGACCGACCAGCGCGGCGAGAAATCGCTGTTCTTCACGACCGGCCTGGCAGAAGCGACGGAGACCATCGCGGTCTTCGTCATCGCCTGCCTGTTCCCGGCCTGGTTCCCGCCGATCGCATGGCTCTTCGCCGCGATATGCATTTATACGGCGTTGTCCCGGATCGTGATGGCCAGTAGGTTGATCAGACTTCGTTAGGGCGTGGTTCTGCGTTGAAAAAAACCAATAAAACCCCGATGCGGGATTTCCTCGAAACCGGGCATCTGGGGCCACTGTCACCGGACGCCGACTTGCTGGAAGTCGCGGAATTGCTCGGCCCTCCAGATATCTGGCTGACGCGCAATATGGATCGTTACCCGCTATTTTGGATCTACTCGCCAAAAGGTCGAAAGCAGAATGCGCCGCGCCTTGAGATATCGTTTGAATTGGATGCGCCGCACAAGGTCGACATGCTCCAGCTCATCGCGCTCTTTAATCTGGAAAAAAAAGTTTTCGGTTTCGGGAAATCTGTTCGAGTTTCCGCTGACGGGCTTTCAGCGATGACACCGTCGAGGTTCCTCAAGAAAGGCTATTGGGCATCTGACGACACAACCCTGTATATATCCAACCAGAATCTCGAACTGGTGATGACCCACGGTCGAATGACTCTACATTTTGTCGTTTCTGACCAGCATCTGGACCACTCGGATGAGAGCGTTCGTCGCAAGATAATCGACCAATTCGGCGAAGCACCGGAATTTCGGCAAATTGACAAGCTCTACCGTGTTTACCGCGTGACCTCCCAACATGTGGAGACGCCGTTTTATCAGGGTGAGATTTTCGAAAAGTATTGCGATGGCCGGCAATATCTCGAATCGATGAAGAACGAACCGGACTTACAGCCTGCAAACCGTTTGTAAGGGCTCATCGAGAAATATTTTGTTTAAGAGATCGAGCGAAACTTGAACTACGATCCCACCTTCATTGCCGAACTGACCGTCCTGCGCCGCGATCTGCATCGCGCGCCGGAGCTCTCCTCGGAGGAAAACGAAACGGCCAAGCGCATGGCCGCCTGGCTGGCTGAATGCGAGGCCGACGAGGTGATCACCGGCCTCGGCGGCACCGGCGTCGCCGGCATCTTCGATAGCGGCCAGCCGGGACCGGCGATCCTGTTTCGCTGCGAACTCGACGCGCTGCCGATCCAGGAGACCGGAATACCGGACTGGCGCTCGCGGATCGCCGGCAAGGGCCATATGTGCGGCCATGACGGTCACATGGCGATCCTGTGCGGGCTCGCTCGCCGGTTGCAGGCGTTACGGCCGAAGCGCGGGCGCGTCATCCTGCTGTTCCAGCCGGCCGAGGAAACCGGCGCCGGCGCGCGCGGCGTGATCGACGATGTGCGTTTCAAATCCATCAAGCCCGATTTCGCTTTCGGCCTGCACAATCTCCCCGGCATGAAGCAGGGGCAGGCGGCGATCCGGGAGGGATCCTTCTGCTTCGCCTCGGAAGGCATGACGATTCACCTCGCAGGATGGACCTCGCATGCGGCGCATCCCGAAGACGGCCGCAGCCCCGTGAGCGCGATGATGACGCTCACCGAGAAACTGCCCCTTCTTCCGCGCGACCTCGGCATGGAGCCGGGCGAGGCGATCGTGACAGTGTCGCATGCCCGCCTCGGCGAACCGGCCTTCGGCATCTCGCCCGGCGACGGCTGGGTGATGGCGACGTTGCGCGCCCGCACCAACCAGTTGCAGGCGCAACTGATGCAGGCGGCCCGCGATCTGGCGAACAAGGCCGCGGACCAATCCGGCCTGCAACTCGAGATAAGCACGGCGGAACGCTTCGCCGCCTGTTCCAACGATGCCGAACCGACCGATATCGTCCGCAAGGCCTGCGAGGAAGCCGGCATCGCCTGCGCCGAGGCCGAGGGGCCGTTCCGCTGGTCGGAGGATTTCGGCCTGTTCGGCCGCGCCGCGCCGTCAGCCTTTTTCGTGCTCGGTGCGGGCGAAAACCATTCGCAACTGCATAATCCGGATTACGATTTCCCCGACGAGATCATCCCGCAGGCGCTGGCGATCTTCGAGACGATCGCCACTGAGCAATGCGGTTGAACTAACGCGTCGCCGCCAGCGCCGTGTCGAGATCGTTCAGCAGGTCTGCTTCGTCTTCCAGCCCGACGGACAGCCGAAGCGTGCCGTCGGAGATGCCGAGCTCTGCGCGGGCTTCCGGCGTCAGGTTCTTGTGCGTCGTCGTCGCCGGATGGGTGATCAGGCTCTTGGCGTCGCCGAGATTGTTGGAGATCTTCACGACGTTCAACGCGTTCGAGAAGGCAAACGCCTCCTTTTTGCCGCCCTTCAGTTCGAGGCAGACCAGCGTTGACCCGCCCTTCATCTGTTTCGGAATGACATTGGCCTGCGGATGGTCCGGACGGCCCGGATAGATCACCCGCTTCACCTCCGAACGCTCCGCAAGGAAATCTGCGACCTTGCCGGCCGTTGCCGTCTGCGACTTGACGCGCAGCGGCAGCGTCTCCAGCCCCTTCAGCATGACCCAGGCGTTGAACGGGCTCATCGCCGGGCCGGTGTGGCGGTAATAGTCGTGCAGGTTCTCGTCGATCCATTCCTCGCTCGCCAGCACTACCCCGCCAAGGCAGCGGCCCTGTCCGTCGATATGCTTGGTGGTAGAATAGACGACGATATCGACGCCGAGTTCCATCGGCTTCTGGTAGATCGGGGTGGCGAAGACATTGTCGATCACTACCTTCGCTCCGACCGAGCGGGCGACGCCGACGACATGCTCGATGTCGACGACTTCCAGCGTCGGATTGGTCGGGCTTTCGAAAAACAGGACCTTGGTGTTCGCCTTGACGGCCTGTTCCCAGGCGACCGGGTCGGTGCCGTCGATCAGCGTCGTCTCGACGCCGTATTTCGGCATCAGCGTCTCGACGATCCAGCGGCACGAACCGAACAGCGCGCGCGCCGCGACCACATGATCGCCCGCCTGCACCTGACAAAGCAAAGCCGAGGCAACCGCGGCCATGCCGGAGGCGGTCGAACGCGCGGCCTCCGCGCCCTCCAGCAGGCACATGCGCTGTTCGAACATCTCGTTGGTCGGGTTCGCGTAGCGCGAATAGATGAAGCCGTCTTCCTCGCCCTTGAAACGGGCCTCGGCGGCTTCGGCGCTGTCATAGACGAAGCCCTGCGTCAGGAACATGGCCTCCGACGTCTCGCCGAACTGCGAGCGAAGCGTGCCGCCATGCACCATCTGCGTGGCGGCGGAAAATTTCGAAAAGTCAGAAGCCATGACCTGTCTCCAAACAAAAAAACCGGTTCCGCGTCGCCGCAAAACCGGTTGCCTCACGCTCCAAGCGTGCCGCGCGGCCTTTTAGCGAGTTGTTTTACGTGGCTGCAAGCCGACCGGCCAAATCACCACGAACGAAAACTGTCCATAAAACCTGCGCGCGCTTGCGTCAACAAGGATGCTCGGGGCAACAAGGATGCCCGAGGAGTTTGCGCCTCGACCAAAGGGGACCACGACGTGACGACAGGCGGCATTCTGCCCGACAGCGCCATCTCCGGCTTGTTTGCTGCCGGCGCGCTCGCGTCCGGGCGCGAACTCGACGCCGACCAGATCCAACCGGCGAGCCTCGATCTGCGGCTCGGCGCCACGGCCTATCGCGTGCGCGCCAGCTTCATGCCGGGCAAGGGCTGCACGGTCCTCGACAAGCTCGACCAGTTGAAGCTGCACGAGATCGATCTCGGCCCCGGCGCGGTGCTGGAGACGGGCTGCGTCTATATCGTCCCGCTGCTCGAAACGCTGGCGCTGCCCGCCGGCATCGCCGCCTCGGCCAATCCGAAAAGTTCGACCGGCCGGCTCGATATCTTCACGCGCGTCATGACAGACCATGGCGTCGAGTTCGACAAGATCCCCGCCGGCTATCGCGGGCCGCTCTATCTGGAGGTCAGCCCGCGCACCTTCCCGATCGTGGTGCGCACCGGTTCGCGTCTGTCGCAGGTCAGGTTTCGCTCCGCCGACACGATCCTTGGCGCTGACGCGCTGGCTGCGCTGCATGAGAGCGAGATGCTGGTGGCCGGCGACAGCCCGATCATCACCCATGCCGGCATCGCGGTCTCGGTCGACCTGTCCGGCGACGCCGACGGCCTCGTCGGCTATCGCGGCAAGCATCATACCGCCGTCGTCGATGTCGACCGGCGCGACGCGCTCGACGTGCTCGATTTCTGGGAGCCGCTGCATGTGCGCGACCGCAAGGAACTGATCCTCGATCCCGACGAGTTCTACATCCTCGTGTCGCGTGAGGCCGTGCATGTGCCGCCGGACTACGCCGCCGAGATGACGCCCTTCGATCCGCTGGTCGGCGAGTTCCGGGTTCACTATGCCGGTTTCTTCGATCCGGGCTTCGGCCACTCGGCCGCCGGCGGCTCTGGCAGCCGCGCCGTGCTCGAGGTTCGCAGCCACGAGGTACCCTTCGTGCTGGAGGACGGCCAGACCGTCGGCCGGCTCGTCTATGAGCGCATGGAAAAGCGCCCGGACCATCTCTACGGCGCCGACCTCAAATCGAACTACCAGGCGCAAGGCCTGAAGCTCTCCAAGCATTTCCGCTCATTGTGAGGTCCGCTCGGCGGCAAGCGCGCGGATTTCGGCGCGCAGCTTGCCGATCTCCGCAAGCAGGGCCGCCTGGTCGTCATGCAGCGTCGCCCGGTCGGACGCAGCCTGGTCGTCATGCTCTTTCTGCATTGCCGAGACGACGACACCGATGAACAGGTTCAGCACGGTGAAGGTGGTGCACAGGATGAACGGAATGAAGAAGGCCCAGGCCCACGGATAGACCTCCATGACCGGCCGGACGATGCCCATCGACCAGCTCTCCAGCGTCATCACCTGGAACAGCGAATAGGCAGAGGCGGGGATTGACCCGAACCATTCCGGAAAGCTTCCGCCGAAAAGCTTCGTTGCCATCACCGAGAACACATAGAAGAACAGGCCGAGCAGCAGCAGGATCGAGCCCATGCCGGGCAGCGCGTTCAGCAATCCGCCGATCACCCGCCGGAGCGACGGAACGACGCTGACCAGCCGCAGCACGCGCAGGATGCGCAATGCGCGCAGCACGCTGAAGGCGCCCGCCGAGGGGATCAGCGCGATACCGACCACGACGAGATCGAAAATGCGCCACGGGCTCCTGAAGAAGGCTGTCCGGTAGACCGCGAATTTCGCGGCGAGCTCGATGACGAAGACCGACAGGATGAACCGGTCGATCAGCACGATCAGCCCGCCTGCCTGGTCCATGACGGCCGGCGAGGTTTCGAGGCCGAGGCTGACCGCATTGATGATGATCAGCGTGACGATTGCCCGTTCGAAGGCTGGCGATTCGATGAGCGTTTTAAGCCGTTGCATGAGCGATTTGTGGATCCCGGAGCTGACTGTCGCTCACCAATATGGGTGGGCCCGGCGCAATTGCGAGACGTCAGATGCGGTGTTTCACGCCATTCGGATCGTGCGGCGCATGCGGCGTCTTTTCCCACAGGAAGGGATTGCGGAAATATTGCACGAGTGCGCGCCAGCCGGCGACGGACATCAACAGCCAGTAGGCCGGCAGCATCGGCAGGACACGCACCGTACGCCAGCGCTCGGGCCGGTCGACGGCGCGCAGGCCGAGCGCCGCATGGACGCCGAAGGCGAGCAGGATATTCGCGCAGTCGATCGCCGTCAGCCAACGGAATGCCAGCGGGATTTCGCCGGTGAACGCGCCCCAGGCCGCAACGCCCGCGATCAGGACGAGGGTCAACGGGAAGAGTAGCGAGCAGATCACGGTACCGGCGAGCAGCGCGTGCAGCGTCAGCACGCCGGGGAGCGGCATGCGCCGCGGCCGGAGCGCGCCGAGCCGCGTATTGACGATCCAGGTCTGGATCCAGCCCTTGATCCAGCGCGTGCGCTGGCGCAGCCAGACGGAAGCGTCGGAGGGTGCGTCTTCCAGCGTCGGCCGGGTGATCGACGCGATGCGGAAGCCGGCGCGCCACAGACGGAAACCGAGATCGGCGTCCTCGGTGACATTGTGCGGATCCCAGGCGCCGCAGTGCTCCAGCGCGGCGCGGCGGAAATGAGTGGACGTGCCGCCGAGCGGCACCGGCAGGCCGTGTCGGGTCAGGAACGGCAGCAACCCGCGAAACTGCGCGGCATATTCGATGTGGAACAGCCCGGTGATCCAGTTGCGGCGCGGATTGGCGATCACCAGCGGCGCTTGCAATGCGGCGACGCGGTTCTGCGAGTGGCGGAAGGTCTGCCAGGCTTCCTCGATCTGGTCGGGATGCGGCCGGTCCTCGGCATCGTAGAGCGTCACGAAGTCGCCCGAGCAAAGCGGCAGGGCGTAGTTCAGCGCCTTTGGCTTGGTGCGTGGCCCGAGCCGGGACACCCGCACGATCTCGAAACGACTGTCCAGCTTCTGGCCCTCCAGCACCGCGAGCGTGCGCCGGTCGTCTTCCTCGCAGACCAGCTTGATCTCCAGTTTCGAGCGCGGCCAGTTCAAAGAACTGAGCGAGGCGACGAGATCCTGTGCAACCGTAGCCTCTCGGTAGAGCGCGACCACCACCGAATAGACCGGCCGTTCGGAGTTCTCGAAATGGGCGAGCGTCGCCGGGGCTTCCCGCCGGAACTCCGCGGTTGCCGCCAGCCGGAGCGCGATATTGGCCAGGAAGAACAGGGACACCAGGGCATGGATCGTGACGAGTGCCGTTGCCGGCGCAAGGATCAGGCTGGTCGTCGCGACCAGAAGCAGCACCGCCAGCGCGAAGCCGTGCCAGGCGCTGGCCCCGTGTTTGGCGGAGGCCGCCGGCATCTCGTTCGCGAGCCGGAACCCGGCCTCCTCGCCGAGCGTGTCGCGCAGCCTCGCAATCGCCGCCTTGCGCAGCACCGAAGGAACTGTCAGCGCGACCCGCATGTCCCTGCCGTTTCGCCGCGCCAGCAGTTTTTGCGAGATGACCGGTGAATCGGGGGAGGGCGCAGCGACGGGATGGACGGTGCCGTCCTTCAGTCGGCACCAGGCCGTCGCCGAATTCAGCGCTTCGTCGACCGGCTGCGGCTCGCCATTCAGGATCTCGGCGATCTCGTCTCGCGAGATGAAGGTTCGGCCCGTATGGTCGGCAAGCGTGCGGTAATAGGCGTCCTCGGTGATCAGGCCGTTGGCCAGCAATTCGCTGGCGCCGGTCGTGCCGTTGCGGATCGCGAGCCGGCTCGCGCGGGAGAGGTGGGCGGCCGGATAGGCGTGATCTGCGAGAAAGGCGATCGTCTCGCAATATCGGTTTTCATTGGCCGCCGGCTTTTCGGGACGTTTGCGCGTGAGCGCGCGAAGAACCTCGATCCGGCCGGTGACCGGTTCGTGCCCCAAAAACGCATTCGGTCGTGCCTTTGCCGACGCCTGCCTTTCGGCCGGTCCGGTCGCCCCCGCGGAACTCATAACTCGCCGTCCCCATACCCGCAGCGTTGAACTTTATTGCTAAGAGCGAGTATTGCAAGCCTGTTTCAACTCCACGGCGAATATCTCGAATCCCTCTGGAACGCCGCCGCCGGTTCCGATAAGCGAAGTCATGCGCTTCTTCGCCCTTTCCGGAGCCCTTGCGGCCGCTGTTCTCGCCATGCTGGCGGCCATCCCGGCCAAGGCCGGTGATCCGCCGCGCCTGTCCGACCCCAACAATCGTGTCGCGCGCACCGATCTGACCGGGCTCTTGCGGCTGCGTTTCCTGATCACGCTCGACTTCCCGCCCTTCAATTTCGCCGATCCGCAACGCCGCCCGACCGGCTTCAATGTCGAGATCGCGCGGGCGATCTGTGCCGAACTGCAGATCGAGGCGAAATGCGAGATCCAGGCGATGCCCTGGGAGGAGCTTGACGGCGCGCTCGACGGGCTGCGCGGCGAGGCGATCATAGCCGGCCATGGCATAACCGAGGATCTGCGCGCCACGCGGGCGGTGTCGCGGCCCTATTTCAAGTTTCCGGCGCGCTTCGTCGCGCGCTCCGAGTTCAAGCCGACCAGCACCGACATGTACACGATCGCGCGCGACCGGAAGGTGGCGGTCGTCGCCGGCAGCGCCCATGCGGCGATGCTGAAGGCCTGGTTCCGCGAGGCCGAGGCCGTGGAGGTGGAGGACGAGGCGGCCGCCTACAAGGCGCTGCTCGACGGCCAGGCTGACCTGGTCTTCGGCGACGGTGTGGCGCTGTCCTTCTGGCTCGCCTCGCCGGATGCGAGCGGATGCTGCAGTTTCGTCTCCGGCCCGTTCCTGTCGGACCATTTCCTCGGCGACGGCATGGCGATCGTCATGCGCAAGGACAGCCTGCGCGTCATGGAAGCGCTGGACGCCGCGCTGAACGCGCTGGAGGAAAAGGGCGTCTACCGCGAGATTTATTCGCGCTATCTGCCGCTCGATCCCTTCGCCGACGGCATCGCCATGCCGCCGCGGCCGGCGTCAGAGACGGGTGAAGGGCAGGCGGAGCGCCCAGATCAGTCCGGCTGACACCGGTCCGCGAAATTCCTTCAGCCCGATCTCCATGCCCTCATGGCCGAGTTTCGGCTGCGCGTTGTAGGTGCGAAACAGCCGGTCCCAGAAGGGGAAATTGAAACCGTAATTGGAATCCGTTTCGCGCGGCGTCGAGGAGTGATGGACGCGGTGCATGTCCGGCGTGACGATCAGCCGGCGCAGCCAGCGGTCGATCGGTTGCGGCAGGTTGATATTGGAATGATTGAACATCGCCGTGCCGTTCAGGACGATTTCGAAAACCAGCACGGCGACCGCCGGCGCGCCGAGCGCGATCACGATTGCCGCCTTCCAGACCATCGACAGGATGATCTCGAGCGGGTGAAAACGCAGCGCCGTGGTCACGTCGAAACCGTTGTCGGCATGATGCATGCGGTGGATCCGCCACAGGATCGGGATCTTGTGACTGGCGACATGTTCGAGCCAGACCGCGAAATCGAGAAGGACGAAGGATGCGAAGCCGGCAATCAGCGGCGGAACTCCGAGCGCCGGGAACAGGCCCCAGCCTTTCCCGGCCGCGAAGATCGCCGTGCCGACGGCGGCGGCCGGGAAGACGATCCGGAGCGCTATCGAGGACAGGACGACGATCGACAGATTGGTGAACCAGCGCTTCGACTTCCACGCACCCTTCATCTCCTCGCGTTCGAGGCGCGGCGACCACAATTCGTAGATCGCCATCGCCGCGAAAATCGCCAGGAAGGCCGTCAGCCGGATCGTTGCTTCGGAGAAGAGCATTGGCCTGTCTCGCTCGTTGAATGCGCCGGTTTCCTGATCGATCCCACGCACATCAACAGCAAGTCAATTCCGTGTCAGGGCAGGCGGAAGCGCGCCCGCGCCGACCGCTCGATCGCCGCCGAGACGAGATTGTCCAGTTCCAGCTCGTCGCGAAGGATCTGCAGAAAGCGCAGTTCCTCCTGTTCGGCATGCAGGTCGGCCGATGCGATCTCGACGGCGACTGCATAGGCCGTGTCATAGAGCCGCTCGGGCAGGTTGGCCTTGACCATGCCGAGGATCTGGTCGAGCCCGGACGGCTCGTTGAGAATTTCGGAGCAGCGGTTGGCCGTCTCGACGAGCTGGTCGCGGGTAAATCCGTCGAAGATCGGCAGCGTGTCGACCGTGTTGCCGATGCGTGCCAATTCACGCTCGGAAAGCGTCGTGTCGGCTGCGGCCATCGTGACCATGATGAAGGCCAGCGCCTCCTGCTCGGATAATGTGCTCATCGAATTCCCCGTGGCGTGTTGCCGAGACAGGTAATCGCGCATGCTTGGCTTCGCAAGCCGGAGACTGTAAAGGCAGGCGGACAAATGGCCGCGAGCCATCAAAACACCCGACGATCAGGACAAAAAAGAAATGAGCGCCAATCCGGCCTTGCCCCAACTCGAATTTTCACCGGAGCTGATGGACGCTGCCGGCAAGACCAAGGCCTGGCCTTTCGAGGAAGCGCGCAAGATCGTCAAACGCTACGAGAAGACGGGTTTTCCCGATGTCGTCCTGTTCGAGACCGGCTACGGCCCCTCCGGCCTGCCGCATATCGGCACCTTCGGCGAAGTGGCGCGCACGACCATGGTGCGCACGGCGTTCCGCGTGCTGACCGACGACAAGGTCGCCACCAAGCTGCTCTGCTTCTCCGACGACATGGACGGCATGCGCAAGATTCCGGAGAATGTCCCGGACCGCGCCGCGCTGGAGCCGCATCTTCACAAGCCGCTGACCGTCGTGCCGAACCCGTTCGGCGGCGACTATGAGAGCTTCGGCCATCACAACAATGCGATGCTGCGCCGCTTCCTCGACACGTTCGGCTTCGACTACGAATTCGCCAGCGCCACGGACTATTACAAGTCCGGCAAGTTCGACGAGATCCTGCTGCGCGTCGCCGAGCGCTACGACGCTGTCATGGACATCATGCTGCCGACGCTGGGCGAGGAGCGCCGCGCCACCTATTCGCCCTTCCTGCCGATCTCGCCGAAGACCGGCCGCGTGCTCTACGTGCCGATGAAGGCCGTCGACGCCAAGGCCGGCACGATCACCTATGTCGACGGGGACGGCGAGGAGGTGACGCAGTCGATCACCGGCGGCAGCGTCAAGCTGCAATGGAAGCCCGACTTCGGCGCCCGCTGGGCGGCGCTCGGCGTCGACTTCGAGATGTTCGGCAAGGACCACGGCCCGAACATGCCGGTCTATGATCGCATCTGTTCGGCGCTCGGCGGCCGGCCGCCCGAGCACTATGTCTACGAACTCTTCCTCGACCAGAACGGCGAGAAGATTTCGAAGTCCAAGGGCAACGGCCTGACCATCGACGAGTGGCTGACCTATGCGCCGACCGAGAGCCTCGCGCTCTACATGTTCCAGAAGCCGCGCACGGCCAAGCGTCTCTATTTTGACGTCATCCCCAAGGCGGTGGACGAGTATTTCACGTTCCTATCGGCCTATGAGCGGCAGGACTGGGCGGGCCGGCTGAACAATCCGGTCTGGCATATCCATTCCGGCAAGCCGCCGGCGGCCGACATGCCGGTGCCATTCTCCATGCTGCTCAACCTCGTCAGCGCCTCCAATGCGCATGACAAGCAGGTGCTGTGGGGCTTCATCTCGCGCTATGCGCCGGGCGTCACCGCCGAGACCCATCCGAAGCTCGACGAGCTGGTCGGCTACGCGATCCGTTACTTCGACGATTTCGTCAAACCGTCGAAGACGTTCCGCGCGCCCGACGATACCGAGCGCGAGGCGCTGGCGAAGCTCGCCGCCGCCTTCGACGCGCTGCCCTCCGATGCCGATGGCGGGGCGATTCAGGACGCGGCGCTCGATGTGGCGCGCGGCTTCGAGCGCTACCAGGATCCGTCGAAGACCGGCCCCGACGGCGGCCCGGCTGTGACGGGCGACTGGTTCCAGATGCTCTACCAGGTGCTGCTCGGCCAGGAACGCGGCCCGCGCTTCGGCTCCTTCGTGGCGCTTTACGGCCTGGGCGAAACCGTCGCCCTGATCAACAAGGCGCTGGCCGGCGAACTGGTGAACGAGGCGGCCTGACGGCTACTTTTTCTCGAGAAGGAGGGTGCTTTCCTTCTCGACCTTGCCCTTGATCATCTCCGCCATGCCGGCCAGCAGCGCCGGCAGGACAACCGTGATCGTGACCGTTTTCTCGGCGGCTTCGACCATGCCGTTCGCGCTCATGCCGAAGGCCTTCGCGTCGAAGTGAAGCGTCTCGCCTTCCCAGCGCTGATCGAATTCGGAACCGAAGCCGATCTTGCCGGCGACCTTGTCGAAACCGTCGCGGATGCGCCTCTGGGCTTCCTCGCGGCCGAGGTCATGGGAAATCGTGATCGTAACCGGTCTGGCCATATTCTCTTCCGGGCTTGGCGTTGCGGGTCTTCGATGCAGATGGGGATCGTTTTCCCGAGACGCAATCGGCCGGGCAGGGCGTTACTGCGAAGCCCAGACGATCCGGGCCATCCAGTCGACCTCGGCCGATGGCAGCTTGCGCGGCGGATGGGCGGGATTGGCCGATTCCAGTTCGACGATCAGCGTGGTCCGGCGCAGCAGCGTCTTCGCCATCACCTCGCCGCCGCGCGTCTTGACGACCACCCGATCGCCCTTGCGGATCTGTGCCGAGGGCGAAACGATGATGATATCCCCCTCGCGATAGAGTGGCAGCATGGAATCGCCGGTGATCTCCAGCGCATAGGCGCCGTCTTCCAGATCGGCGCCGGGAAAGGCCACCGTGTCCCAGCCCTGGCCGGCCGGAAAGCCTGCATCGTCGAAGAAGCCGCCCGCGCCCGCCTGCGCCATGCCTATGATCGGCACCTCGCGCAAATTCACGGCACGCATGTTCGGCAGGGGCATGCCCTTGCCGTTGACGTCGTCGCCGCGCACCAGCGCCATGAACTCGTCGAGTGACGAGCCTGTCGCCTCCATGATCTTGGCGAGCGATTCCGTCGACGGCCAGCGCGGCCGCCCGTCGGCGGCGACGCGCTTCGACTTGTTGAAGGTGGTGGAATCGAGCCCGGCCCGCTTCGCCAGGCCTGAGGGCGAGAGGTCGTGGCGTTCGGCGAGCGCGTCGATCGCGTCCCAGATGCGTTTGTGGGAAAGCATGGCGCTTCCTGTGTCGGTTCAGGAATAAATACCTGTGACAAGGCGGCGCCGCAAGAGGCGATTGCCCCCGATGATCGCGTCGGGACCAGGGGGCGCCATCCGCGCCCCGGCCCGTAATGCGCTCAGGCGGCAGCCCTTTCGAGCATGTCGAGGATGGCGGTCCAGCCCTTGATATGGCCGTCACGCGCGCCTTCGCTTGCGAACTTGACCTGGGTCAGCGTGAGATCGGTTGCGCCGTCTCCGGTCGGAGCGAGATCGACGGTCACGGTGCTGCCATCGACCGAATGAGGCGACTCCCAGGTGAAAACCAGGCGGCTGTGCGGTTTCAGCTCCAGATAGGTGCCGCTGTGGGGGATTTCTTTTCCTCCGCTTTCCATCACGATCAGGAATTGCCCGCCCTCGCGCGCATCGCTCTCGGCCTTCGGAACCCGGTCGCCCTCGCAAGTGACCATGAACTTCTTCAGCATCGCAGCGTCCAGCCAGGCGTTGAACACCTTTTCGGGCGAGGCGGGGATCGTTTTCATTACGGTCAGGGACAGCTCACTCATCGGTCTCGTTTCCTTTTTCGAACAACTCACCAAGGCGATCCAGCCGCAGGTCCCAGATCGAGCGGAGTTGCCCGAACCAGTCATCGACCGCATGCACCGGATCGAGATCGGCCTCGATCAGATGCACCCGTCCGAGCGTCTTGCGCGTCACCAGTCCGGCGGCCTCCAGCACCTTGATGTGCTTGGACACCGCGTTCAGCGACATGTCGTAACGCCCGGCCAGTTCCGTCACCCGAAGCGGTCCCTCCTGCACCAGAGTGGTGAGAAGGGACCGTCGGGTCTGGTCGCTCACGGCCTTCAGGATCTCTGAAAGCCGATGCTCCTGCGAATGTTCACCCATTTGGTTGAATAACCTGCATTCTACCTATTGTCAACTGAATGGTTGAATATGAGATTCGCCGGAAAGCCGCAAGACGGTGCAATCCAGCTTGACATTGCACCGCACAAAGACGATATGCGGCGTGTGAAAGCGATCTGGCTGCCGCGTGAGTAGCCCGCACCATTTGAAGCGAAATGTTGTTCGCCCGGTGCAAAGCGCGTTTCCTCCCGGCCACCAATTGAGCGCCGGATTTTCCAACAAGTTCCCATTTCACGCGGGGTGCTGACGATCCGCTGATCCACAGGACACTTCGGTCCGGGATAGCAGTTGGATCGCAAACCTCATGACGCGCCAATCCGCATAGGGCGGACGGTACGCGTTTGTTTTCGCATGTGCACGGGTTGTTCCGCGCACCGATGCCACGAAAGGCATGACTTTTGACTGACTTTTCCAATCTCGGACTTTCCGAACGTATTCTCCATTCCGTGCAGGCCGCCGGGTATACCGAGCCGACGCCGATCCAGCTGGCCGCGATCCCGGCCGTGCTCGAAGGCCACGATATTATGGGCCTTGCCCAGACGGGCACCGGCAAGACGGCCGCTTTCGGCCTGCCGCTGATCGAAAAACTGCTCGCCAATCCGCAACGTCCTTATCCCAAGAGCACGCGTGCCCTGATTCTTGCCCCGACTCGTGAACTGGCCAACCAGATCACCGCGAGCCTGCGCAGCTTCGTGAAGCGCTCCAAGCTGCAGATCGCGACCGTCGTTGGCGGCCAGTCGATCAACGTTCAGATACGCGACCTTCACGCCGGCAAGGACATTCTCGTCGCAACGCCGGGCCGGTTGATAGATTTGATGGAGCGCAAGGCCGTTATTCTTGCGCAGACGCATTTCCTCGTCCTCGACGAGGCCGACCAGATGCTCGATCTCGGCTTCATCCACTCGCTCAAGCAGATCGCGAAAGCGCTGCCGAAGGAACGCCAGACGCTGCTGTTCTCGGCCACCATGCCGAGCGAGATCGAAACCCTCTCCCGGACCTATCTGACCGATCCGGTCCGTATCGAGGTGACGCCCCCCGGCAAGGCGGCCGACAAGATCGAGCAGTCGGTGCATTTCGTTCCGCAGCGTTCCAAGGCCGACCTTCTCAAGAAGTTCCTCGCCGAACGCGAGAACGACCTGTCGCTGGTTTTCGCGCGCACCAAGCATGGCGCCGAAAAGCTGATGAAGCATCTCGTCTCCCACGGCTTCTCGGCCGCGTCCATTCACGGCAACAAGAGCCAGGGCCAGCGCGACCGTGCGATCCGAGACTTCAAGAGCGGCGATGTCCGTATCCTCGTCGCGACCGATGTCGCGGCGCGCGGCATCGATATTCCCGGCGTCAGCCATGTTTATAATTTCGACCTGCCGCAGGTTCCCGAAAGCTATGTCCACCGCATCGGCCGCACCGCGCGTGCCGGCGCCGAGGGCCGGGCCGTCTCGCTCTGCGCGGAAGATGAAACCAAGATGCTGCGCGACATCGAGCGGCTGACCGGCGTGCCGATCGCGGTCGCCAGCGGCGAGCATCCGGGCTTCAGCGCAGGCGGCCGCAAGGACGGCGGCGGCGGACGTGGCGGCAATGGCGGCGGCGGCAACCGGGGTTCCGGCGGCGGACGCCCGCAGGGCCAGGGCGAAGCGCGCAAATCCGACAACCAGAACAGCCGCAAGCGTCCGCATCGCGGCCAGCGTCCGCAGGGCCAGCCCGGCGCGGAAGCAGCAGCAGGGGCGGGCGAACGCCCGTCCAGCCGCCCGAAATGGCGCCGCAACCGCAAGAGCCGCGCGGCGTAACTTGCTGGACCGGTTCCCGGTCCACAAACACTACCGGCGCGGCAGTTTACCGGTCTGATTGTTTCAACCAGATCGGACGCCGCGCTAGGACTTTACGTCCGCGATGACTGCAAGGCAGTCCCCGGCCTTGACCAGGCCGGGGAAATGCCGTGCGGTCAGCAACCCGCCGCGTTTCGCGCGGTATTCGAGCGCCGGTTCGCCCGTGCGATCGACCCTCCAGATCTTTGCCAGGCAGTCGCCCGCTTCCAGCGTGTCGCCGAGATCGGCGCATGGTTCGATCATCCCGTCATCCGTTGCGAAGACGAATGCGTCGTCATGGGTCATGTCCAGTTCGACGCTTGGACCTTTCTCCATTTCGCCGGCCAGGATGCCGGCATGGATCAGCACGTTGCGCACGCCTTTCCGCGCAATCCCGATTGATTTCGCCGTTGCGGTGCCACCGCCGCCGAGCTCCGTCGTAACGAACACCTTGCCCTGTTCCTCGACGATCGTGTCATACATGCCGACATTATCGATCTCTCGCATCGTCATCGAATAGGGCGCGTTGAACACCTCCATCGCGGCGACGCAGGCATGTTGCTGCATGGCGTCGTCAAGAATATGCGCGGCCGCAAAGGGCAGGAAGTCGAGCGTCTTTCCGCCGGAATGGAAGTCGAGAACGATGTCGGCGTGCGGCACGAGTTCGACGGCGAAATAATCCGCGATCTTCTCGGTTACCGTGCCGGCCGGCTTGCCGGGGAACAAGCGGTTCAGATTGCCCCGGTCGATGGGCGAGGTGCGCGTGCCCGCCCGAAACGCCGGATAGTTGAAGAACGGCACGATGATGACCCGGCCCGTAACATCCTCTGGCTTCAGCGTCGCCGCCAGTTCCTGAAGCGCCACCGGTCCCTCATATTCGTCGCCGTGATTGGCCCCGGTCAGAAGCGCGGTCGGCCCGTCGCCGTTCTTGATAACCGTAATGGGGATCATCACCGAACCCCAGGCGGAATCGTCGCGGCTCCAGGGCAGGCGCAGATGGCCGTGATGCGCGCCGTTCTCGTCGAGCGGAATGGTCGGGACGATCGGGTTCTTCGCCATTGCCTCAGTCCTTGACGAAAAGCTGGCGTGGCGTCGTGCAGAGGCACTCGACACCCGTCTCTGTGATCAGGATCGGCTCGGTGATTTCCAGCCCGCCATCGTCGAGCCAGAGCGCCGGCATGAAATGGAAAGTCATGCCCGGCTGCATCACCGACATGTCACCGCGGCGGAAGCTCATCGTCCGCTCGCCCCAGTCCGGCGGATAGGACATACCGATGGAATAGCCGCAGCGATTGTCCTTGACGAAGCCGAACTTGTTCAGTGTCGCGTTGAACGCATTGGCGATGTCCTCGCAGCGATTGCCGGGTTTCGCCTGTTCGAGCCCCGCCTCGATCGATTCCAGCACGGCCTTCTCGGCGTCGAGATATTTCTGCGGCGGCTTGCCGATGAACAGCGTACGCGACTGCGGACAGTGGTAGCGAAGATGCGCCCCGGCGATCTCGAAGAAAGTGCTCTCGTTTTTCTGAAGCGGATAGTCGTCCCAGGTCAGATGCGGCGCGGTCGCGTCCATGCCGGACGGCGCCATCGGCACGATCGCCGTGTAGTCGCCCCAATACCCGTCCGCGCCGAGCACGCCGGTCCGGTAGATCTCGGCGACCAGCTCGTTCTTCGGCATGCCGGGCTTTGCGGTCTCGATGATGGCCTTGTGCATGGCTTCGACGATGCGGGCCGCGCGGCGCATATATTCGATCTCCCTGGCGCTCTTGACCGCGCGCTGCCAGTTTACCAGACCCGTCGTGTCGGTGAATTGAGCATCGGGCAGATTGGCGGTCAGCGAGCGGTGTGCGGCGGCCGAATAGTAGTAATTGTCCATCTCGACGCCGATGCGGCCCGTGTCCCAGCCGCGCTCCCTGATCAGCGCGGCGAGCGTTTCCATCGGGTGCTTGTCCGGGTTCTGGACATAGCTGTCCTCGTAGCCGACGATGTTCGCGTCATCCATCGAGACCGTGCGGCGCGCGCCGAGCGCGTCGATGCCGCGCCCCCACCAGACCGGCTCGCCCTCCATGGACAGAAGCGCCGCCTGGTGCGTGTAGAAGGACCAGCCGTCATAGCCGGTGACGTAATGCATGTTGGACGGGTCCGAGATGACCAGCAGGTCGAGACCCTTCTCCGCCATGACGCTGCGGATGCGGTCGATGCGGCCCTGATATTCCTCGGGCGTGAAATCGCGTCTCGGCTCGGCCATGCCGTTCTCCCTGGACAGTGGCGAAATATTTCGCGCAGGCTGGTTTCACAGGCGCCGTCCCGTCAAGCGGAATGTTTGCGCCGGGGCAGGTGGCCATTCTCCGCCGATCTCTGACCGGCGCTTGTCGGCAAGCGTCATCCCCGCGTATTAATCCCGACGTCGGCGGAGCGCCCGCCGGCGAGGTGAAACCGGGATGCGGACATGCTCAAGCTCGATGACAGGGATATCAGGATGCTCTCCATCCTGTCGCGCGAGGGCCGCATCTCCAAGACCGAGCTTGCCCGCCGCATCAACCTTTCGCCGACGCCCTGCTGGGAGCGCTTGAAGCGGCTTGAGGAAGCCGGCGTGATCGAGGGCTATCAGGCGCAGATTTCCCTGAAATCCTTGGGCTCTCACGTCGCGGTCTTCGTCGTCGTGGAGCTCGAGAACCACCGCGCCGAAGCCTTCCAGGCCTTCGAGAAGGCGGTTGCGGATTACGAGGAAATCACCGCCTGCTGGGCGCTCGGCGGCGGCTATGACTACCTGATGCAGGTGGTCACGCGCGACATCGATTCCTATCAGCGGCTGATGGATGCGCTGCTGGAGAAGAAGGCCGCCATGGCCCGCTATTTCACCTATATCGTGACCAAGGAAGTGAAGGCCCCGACCGGGCTGCCGCTTGGCCTCCTGAGCGGGCTGGCGGAGTAGGTTTTGCTGTTTTCGCCCCGATAAAAAGAGACATCCTCTCCCTCTTGCCGGGCCTAAGGAGGCTTCCTCGCCGGCTCCCCTGATAGGGTTGCGCCATTCGCCAACTCCGGGAGCCATGCCATGGCCGAAGCTGCAAGACGTCTCGATTCGCCGATCGACCTCGCCGACCGCCGGCTGCTGCGGTCGCTCGCCTATGTCGGCGGCCGCTGGACGGTAGGCCAGGACGCCCGCTTCATTCCGGTGACCGATCCCGCCGATGGCAGCGCGATCGGCGAGGTCGCGAGGATATCCGCCGATGGGGCCAGGGCCGCCGTCGATGCGGCTTCCGAAGCCTTTCCGGCCTGGGCCGGGCTGCTGCCGCAGCAACGCTCGGCGATCCTGCGCCGCTGGTTCGACCTGATCGTCGAGAACGGCGAGGACCTCGCGATCCTGATGACGCGCGAGCAGGGCAAGCCGATCTCGGAAGCCCGCGGCGAAATCGACTACGGCGCCTCCTTCATCGAGTTCTATGCCGAAGAGACCAAGCGCCCGAACATCGAGAGCGTCACCTCGCATCTGGGCGATGCCGAGGTCGAGGTCTGGCGCGAGCCGGTCGGCGTCGCCGCGCTGGTTACGCCGTGGAACTTCCCCTCCGCCATGATCACCCGCAAGGCCGCCGCCGCGCTGGCCGCCGGCTGCACGGTCGTCGTCCACCCCTCGATCCAGACGCCGCTGTCGGCGCTGGCGCTGGCCGAGCTCGGCGAGCGGGCGGGACTGCCGGCGGGCGTCTTCAACGTCGTCACCGGCGATGCGCCGGAGATCGTCGGCGCATGGATGGAGGATGAACGCGTGCGCGCACTCTCCTTCACAGGCTCCACCGAGATCGGCAAGCTGCTGTACCGGCAGGGCGCCGACACGGTGAAGCGGCTGGTGCTGGAACTCGGCGGCCACGCTCCGTTTCTCGTCTTCGCCGACGCCGATCTCGACCGCGCGGTCGATGAGGCCGTGAAAGCGAAATTCGCCACCTCAGGTCAGGACTGCCTTGGCGCCAACCGCTTCTTCGTCGAGCGTCCGGTCTATGAAGCCTTCTGCAAGGCCTTCGCCGAACGCACCGCCGCGCTCTCGGTCGGCAACGGCATGGACGATCCCGACATCGGCCCGCTGATGAACAAGGCGGCCGTCGCCAAGCAGATCGAACACGTTGCCGATGCGTTGACGAAAGGCGCGACACTGCTGACCGGCGGCAAGCGTCACAAGGCCGGCCCGCTGTTCTTCCAGCCGACCGTGCTGGCCGACGTGCCCGAGGATGCGCTGATCATGCGCGAGGAGACGTTCGGTCCCGTCGCGGCGATCGCGCCCTTCGACACGGAGGAGGAGGCGCTCGTCCGCGCCAACGCTACGGAGTACGGCCTCGTCGCCTATCTGCACACGGAGGATCCGCGCCGCATCTACCGCGCCTCGCGGGCGCTTGCCTTCGGCATGGTCGCGGTCAATCGCACCAAGGTCACAGGCGCGCCGATCCCCTTCGGGGGCATGAAACAGTCCGGGCTTGGCCGCGAAGGGTCGCGTCTGGGCCTCGAGGCCTTTACGGAGGTCAAATATGTCTGCCGGGACTGGAGCTGACGCCCGCAACCGGAAAACCGAAACCAAGAAAACGGGAAACCAGAGACCATGCTGAGAAACGATCCGCTGGAGCAGTGGGACCGCGACCACTTCATCCATCCCTCCACCCATCTCGCGCAATTCGCGCGCGGCGAGATGCCCGAGCGGATCGTCACCGGCGGCTCCGGCGTCTATATCGAGGACCGCGAGGGCAACCGCCTGCTCGACGGCTTTGCCGGGCTCTATTGCGTCAATATCGGCTATGGCCGCCAGGAGGTCGCGGAAGCCATCGCCGCCCAGGCGAAGGAACTCGCCTATTACCATTCCTATGTCGGCCACGGCACCGAGGCCTCGATCACGCTTTCGAAAATGATCGCCGACCGCGCGCCGGAAGGCCTCAACCGCGTCTATTACGGGCTCGGCGGGTCCGACGCCAACGAGACCAATGTCAAGCTGGTCTGGTATTACAACAACGTGCTGGGCCGCCCGGAGAAAAAGAAAATCATCTCGCGCTGGCGCGGCTATCACGGCTCCGGGCTGATGACCGGGTCGCTGACCGGGCTGGCGCTGTTCCACAAGCAGTTCGACCTGCCGCTGCCGCAGGTGATCCACACCGAGGCGCCATACTATTTCCGCCGCGAGGATCCCGCGATGAGCGAGGAGGACTTCTCCGCCCATTGCGCCGCCGAACTTGAGGCGCTGATCGAGCGCGAGGGCGCCGAGACTATCGCGGCCTTCATCGGCGAGCCGGTGCTCGGCACCGGCGGCATCGTGCCGCCGCCGGCCGGCTACTGGGAAAAGATCCAGGCCGTCCTAAAGAAGCATGACATCCTGCTGATCGCCGACGAGGTCGTCACCGGCTTCGGCCGGCTCGGCACGATGATGGGCTCGACGCATTGCGGCATCGCGCCGGACATCATCACCATCGCCAAGGGGCTGACCTCGGCCTATGCACCGCTGTCGGGTTCGATCATCTCCGACAAGGTCTGGAGCGTGCTGGAGCAGGGCACCGACAAGTTCGGCGCGATCGGCCATGGCTGGACCTATTCGGCCCACCCGATCGGGGCCGCCGCCGGCGTCGCCAATCTCAAGCTGATCGACGAGCTGGGCCTCGTGGAGAATGCCGGCACGGTGGGCGCCTATCTCAACGAGAAGATGGGGCAGGCTCTGGCCGACCATCCCAATGTCGGCGATGTGCGCGGCGAGGGGATGCTCTGCGCGGTCGAGCTGATCGAGGACAAGGCCGCCCGCGCCTTCTTCGATCCCGGCAAGACGGTGGCGGCGAAGGCCGTCGCCGCCATGCTGAAGCGCGGCGTCATCGCCCGCGCCATGCCGCAGGGCGACATCATCGGCTTCGCCCCGCCGCTTTGCCTGACGACGGACGAGGCCGACGAGATCGTGCGGGTGACGAAGGAAGCCGTCGAGGAAACCTGTTCGGCGCTGTGAGCCGGCGGTTGCGGGGTCGCGTCAGCGACGCGGCTCCGCGACCGCGCAATAGACGAGCGCCGCCGCCGGCACGACACCGCCGACAAGGCAGATGCCCGTCCAGCCGAAGGTCTCGAGGATCGGACTGGTCAGCGCCGAGCCGGCCGCGCCGCCGAGGAAGAACGTCGTCATATAGGCGGAGTTGAGCCGGCTGCGGATCGCCTCGTCGAGCTGGAAGATCTCGCGCTGGCTCAGCAGCATGTTGCCCTGCACGCCGAGATCGATGACGATGCCGGCGATCACCAGCAGCCAGAACGAATGCTCTCCGATCCAGGCCAGCGCGAAGGTGGCGACGCCGAGGCCGATCGACAGGATCGTGCCGGGCCGCGTGTAGCCGCGGTCGGCGAGCCGCCCGGAGACCGGCGCGGCGAACACGCCGGCGACGCCGGCCAGCGCGAACAGCGCCACCGCGCTCGGCGAATAGCCCTGGCGCAGCAGGATGATCGGCGTCGCCGTCCAGAAGATCGTGAAGGCCGAGAACATCGCCGCCTGGTAGAGGCTGCGCCGGCGCAGCACCGGCTCGGTGATCAGCAGCCTGGCGACCGAGCCGATCGCCGCGAAATAATGGTGGCCCCCGGCGGGCTGGCGGCGGGGAAGGACGAAGCTGCCGGCGACGGCGACCGCCGCGATGACCACGGCCGACAGGCCGAAGACGCCGCGCCAGCCGATATGATCGGCAAGGAACGAGGAAACCGGCCGCGCCAGCATGATGCCGGCGATCAGCCCGGTCATGACATTGCCGACCACCGCGCCGCGCCTATGCGCCGGCGCCAGGCTGGCAGCGAGCGGGATGATCATCTGCGCCGCCGCCGAGGTCAGCCCGACGATCAGCAGCATGGCGAAGAGGGCCGACAATCCGGGCGCGAGCGCCAGCCCCGCTAGCGCGACCACGTTGAGCGCCATGGTGGCGAGGATCAGCCTGCGGTTCTCGACGAGGTCGCCGAGCGGCACCAGGAAGACGAGGCCGAGCGCATAGCCGATCTGCACGGCGGTGAAGATCGTGCTCTCCGCGGCGGCGGACAGCCCCATCGCCTCGCCGATCAGCGCGACCAGCGGCTGGGCGTAATAGAGATTGGCGGCAAGCGCGCCGCAGGCGACGGCGAACAGCATCGTCGCGGCGAAGCCGATCGGGGCGGGCGCGTCCTGCGTCGCCGCGCCGGGGACGGGATTGTTTTCGGTGGTACGCATGTCGGTCGAAACGGGGCCTGAAGAATTCGAATTGGCCTCCCGGCCGGCACCATAATCTCTGGCGCGGGAAAGGGAAGGGCGAGTGTTGTCTCCTCTGGTGGAAGAACTCGCACCGAGGCCCATCCAAACCTCCGTCATCCTCGGCCTTGAGCCGAGGATGACGACCTAAGCTTGGCTCATTCGCCAATCGCTGGAACTAGGCCAAGCGGGATTATCGCCAAACTGCATTCGTAGCTTGGCCCGCATTTGAAAGAAGATGGTGCACCCTCACGTCGTGTCCCAGGCATCGAGCCCGAGATAGTTGCACTCCTTCAGCACCTGCTCGACCTCGGTCTTGGGCCGTTTGGTCCATCCCGGCGGAAGGCCGGGGCGGAAGGGGCTGAGGCGGATCGGTTTGCCGAAACCGGCGGCGCGGCGGGCGCGCCAGCGGGCGAGCCGCAGCGCCTGACGGTCGAGATCGGAGAGCGCATTGGCCAGCGCGCGGATGCGTCGGCCGAGCGCCCTTGCGTCGACGGGTTCGTTGGGCGGCGAGGCCGGGATGAAAAACCGGACAGCGGGATTGTCGAGCGCGGCGATTTCCGCCTCTGTCAGCCAGGGTTCGGGGAAAGGCTTGAACGGGTCGAACAGGGCGAAGGCGGGGATGCGCGGGGGCGTGCTTGCCGCATCGCTTGGCCCCTCACCAACTTCGGCTAGCTCGCTTCGCTCGCAAGCCTTCGTATCCTCTCCCAGAGGGGGCGAGGACGGCCCGGTGGCGGCTCCCGGACGCACCGGGCCGAGATCGAGGGGCAGCTTGCAGGCGGCCATGGCGATGAGGCGGCGCGCGGCGAATTCGGCGGGGCGGAGGATGGCGAGGATGCGCAGATAGAGATGGCGCGGCAGGAACGGGTTTGACCGTCCCGCCTGGATCCCGGCCATGACCAGCAGCCGTGCGGCGATGCTGCACAGCATCTCGCAATTGCGATCGATCGCCACCCGCCAGTCGAATTCCATCCTCTGCCTCCGGTTATACCCGGACAGTGTCGGCGAGGTTTTGGGGGCGGTGGATGGAAAAGCGGGGAGGGCGTGGCGAATGGCGAGGCGGGGTAAGCGGTTAGGCGGACGGCCGACGAAAACTTGTCCACCGGGGAAGACAAACCCCGTGGTATAAGGCGTGCCGGGACGCGCCGGGCCATCCTTCTTTGGACATCCTGCGGCGCGAGATCGGCGAGGGAACCGGCATGATCCATAGCCGCGAGGCGCGCCTGTTCGGGATCGGGGCGGGGATCGGCACGGTCCTGCTGTCAGTGATCTATGTTGCCGTTCTGGCGGTCGGGCTGGCGACGCTGGCCGCGCCCGACGCGCCGATCGCGGACCCGTGGTTCACTTCCATGGAAATCCTGATCCTGCTGCTGATGCCCTTCATGACCGGCTTCATGGTGGCGGTGCACGCCTTTGCGCCGCCCGCGAAGCGCGTCTTCAGCCTGATGGCCGTGCTGTTCATGGCGATGGTCGCGATGCTGACCTCCATCGTCCATTTCGCCATCCTGACGCTCGCCCGCCTGCCGGATTTCGCCGGCATGGACCCGGTCTTCGCCTTCCGCTGGCCGTCGGTCGCCTACGCGCTCGACATCCTCGCCTGGGACGTCTTCTTCGCCGTCTCGATGTTCTGCGCCGCGCCGGTCTTTACAGGCGGCGGACTGCGCCGGGCGATCCGGCTGGCATTGCTGGCAAGCGGCATCCTGTCGCTGGCGGGACTGGCGGGCGTCGCGGCCGGCGACATGCAACTGCGCAATATCGGCATCATCGGCTATGTCGGCACGTTTCCGATTGCCGTGGCGCTGACGGTGGTTCTGTTTTTGAGGACGCGGATGCGGGCGGAGGAGTGAGGTCTGGACCTTCCTTCTCCCCTTGTGGGAGAAGGTGGATGCGGGCCTTCCGTGAAGGACCGCAGACGGATGAGGGGGCATCCAGTGGGCAAGGATAGCCAAAGACTGCGCGCGTTCGCGCGCAAGATGCGGCGTGCTCCGACCGACGCAGAGGAGCGCCTGTGGGGCGCGTTGCGCAATCGCCGGCTTGCGAAGCTGAAATTCCGCCGGCTATGACGATTCGCCGCGTAGCTCAATCCGGGAAAAGAAATTTATGGGCTTGCTTGGTGGCTACCAAATATACTTTCTATTCCTCCTGCCAGTTTCTGTTCACGATATAGCTGGCAGGTGCTCGACAGTGGAAGTGGCGAGGCGAGTAGAACGCTAAATGCTGATAAACCCGCGTTTAACTGATTATTTTGGCGTTACAAAACCCCAGGCGGAACTCGATTTTGCAATCCCGTTGTTCAATGAAGATATTCCGCTTTACGTTGATCCATTTCTCTTATGGGCGTCGCCTTCGCAACAAGACCAAAGCCTCCACGTTGCGCTAGTAAATGCGTTCAACCAACTAGGTCAGCTATTTCTTAGAGGCGAGCAAGACAAAGCAATAGATACGCTAATCGTAGCCTCTGAATGTGACGAAGTGGGGCTCGGGGCATCTGCTAAGCGTAAGGGCAAGCGCTTGGGTGGGGCGAAGGCGAGAGAAATTCTCTCACTCTTTAAAACAATCCCCCAATACGGTAGCGCCGGATTTCGTCACTTCGAAGAGGTTCAGTTCTTCATCGATGGAATATCCAAAGACCGGATCAGCGACATCACATGCAGCTTCATCAAGTCCTTCCTGATCGACTTCACCATAGATCAGTGCCGTCAACATGGAATTCCTCTCAAAACGCACACACTTCCATACGTTTATGAATACAGAAGTAACGAGTTCAGGCCGGAAACCGGTGTTCAACTTCCATTCCATCCTGAAACAAATGCACCACTTATTCTGGTGCCTAAGCGTTGGCTCCGTTTCGGTCCATGGATATCTTACGACGAATATTTTTCAGAACATTGTCCGCAGGACGATATTTCACATGATGCCGAGAAGATTGAGCGCGTAGACGTGCTGAATTTCAACCGCGCCAACTACAATGTAGTTGATGCGTATATAAGAGAAAAAGAACGCACTTTTGAGGATTGCAAAAACGATCCGCTCTTTTCGCAGATTCCCATTGTCTCTGCCCGTCGTAAACTCGCCGCAATCAAGAAGCTTCCAACCGGTAAATACGAAAATGCCGATCGCGAATACGAGAAAATTATTGGCGAGCTATTTCCATCATTGCTTTATCCTCAGCTCGATTTTGCCGCAGTTCAAAGTAGAACAGATAGCGGTTCGCTGGTCCGGGATCTCATTTTCTACAATTCCCAGACAGACCCCTTCCTCAAGAGCTTGTACGAAGATTATGCGTCTCAACAGTTGGTTTTCGAGCTAAAGAATGTGGCCGAAATCAGTCGCGATCATGTGAACCAACTTAACGGCTATATGACTGAAGAATTGGGTAAATTCGGTGTTTTGGTTACTCGTAATCCGCTCACCGGGCCCCGCAAGCAACGAACAATCGACCTATGGTCCGGCCAGAGAAGAAGTATCATCACCGTAACCGACGCTGATGTTGAGCAGATGGTCGAACTCTTCGAGAGTAAACAGCGTCTACCCCTTGATGTTATTAAAAAGAAATATATCGAATTTCGGCGGGACTGCCCGAGTTAGGATTGAAAATGCCTCTCACCCTTAGCGAAGTAGAGAAGCTTGAAAAGGTTTCTGGGCAAATGGATGGCCTTCATAAAGAGATCACGACGCTCGTAAAGAAGTCGCCGAACGACGGGCTGAACAAGTTCAAGCTGAAATTTGTGAACGCAATTCTCTCTGATGCAAACAATGTTTTGGGATCAACGCACAAACCATTGTCAGACTTCGAGCAGTTTGATGTGGACGATGTACCGACAACGAGCGATGTTGCTCTTATTTTGGGGCAGTACATAGAAGAGATTGAGCGTAAGAGGGCTGATAATATAAAGCGGGAGCCAGCCGGTTATTGGGCCTATCAAATAAAAGGGTCTGACCGAGTAGTAAGGACTGCCCCACCCAAAAAAATTCAAGAGAGGAAGTGATGTCAAATAAATATTACACAACTCAAGAAAAGGCACTTATGTATGAGTCTGTTATAGGCGTATTTAACGAGTTATTTAAAGAACTTAAGGATCTAGGGAAGAAGAAGCCAGAAACAACACTAAGTGCGAGCAAGGTGAAGCTGATCAATCGTGTTTTAAAAGACGTAAGGGTATTGTTACAGGGCGCCCCCGACCACAAGTACCTTGATCTTCTAGATGGCGATACGCTGCCTCAATATGGAGATGCGATTCTGGTCCTTTCTCAATTTGATGGTGCTTTAAAATCCTTTAGAGAGCGGCACTACGGATATCAGAGCGGCATGGGCGACGCTTGGTACATACAGCCAGCTAAAAAATAGTCACTGCAAGGAGCGGCCCGCGTCTGATTTGTATTCACACCAGCGTAATATTTGCATCTTGCATACGGGATAGCGCAGATCCTTGCGACCGACGCGCATGGCGAAGTTGATTTTTTGATTAATCCAGAATCTATGTGGGGCGAGCCATATGCTACCGGTTGGACTGCCCGCGCTACTAAAGGAACCGCCTAGCCGCGCCGAGTTCTAAGCTTTGAGGTTAAAAACCCCGGAGCTACACCCCGGGGTCCCTAATTCCTCAGCCAGTCAACTCACTTACGCCGCTTCGTCCACCTGCGCATAGGGGTCGAACCGCGTGTAGAAGGTCTCGCCATTGTCGGCCATGTCCTTCAGCAGCTTCGGCGCCTTGAACTGCTTGCCGTATTTCTTGCGCAGCTTCTCGGCGAGCGCGGTGAATTCGGCGACGCCCATGCCGTCGATGTAGGAAAGCGTGCCGCCCGTATAGGGGGCGAAGCCGAAGGCGAGGATGGAGCCGACATCGGCCTCGCGCGGGTCGGTGACGATGCCTTCCTCCATCACGCGGGCGGCTTCCAGCGCGATGACGACGAGGAAGCGCTGCTTCAGCTCCTCGAAATCGATGCTGTCGGCGTCCTGCTGCGGGTAGAGCGTCTTCAGGTCGGGCCACAGATGCTTCTTGGCGGGCTTCGCCGGGTAGTCGTAGAAGCCCTTGCCGTTCTTGCGGCCGTGGCGGCCATGCGTGTCGACCATCGTGTCGATCAGCTTGACCTGTTCCGGATCGACGGCCTTTTCGCCCATGTCGCGGATGGTCTGCTTCATGATCTTCTGGGCGAGGTCGATCGCCGTCTCGTCGGTCAGCGCCAGCGGGCCGACCGGCATGCCGGCCATCTTCGCGGCGTTCTCGATCATCGCCGGCGGCACGCCCTCGATGAGCATCTGGAACGCCTCGTTCATGTAGCGCAGCACGCAGCGATTGACGTAGAAGCCGCGCGTGTCGTTGACGACGATGCCGGTCTTCTTGATGGCGCGGACATAGTCGAGCGCGACGGCCAGCGCCTTTTCGCCGGTGCGCTTGCCCAGGATGATCTCGACCAGCATCATCCGGTCGACCGGCGAGAAGAAGTGGATGCCGATGAAGTTCTTCGGCCGCTTCGAGTTCTTCGCAAGGCTGGTGATCGGAATGGTCGAGGTGTTGGAGGCGAAGATGCCCGAGGGCTTCAGCTGCGCCTCGCCCTGTTCGGTGGCGGCCTTCTTGACCTCGGAATCCTCGAACACCGCCTCGATGATCAGGTCGGCGCCTTCGAGTTCGGCATAGTCGGTGGTCGGCGTGATCAGGGAGAGGAGCGCTTCCTTGTCTTCGGCCGTGGCGCGGCCCTTCTGCATCGCCTTGGTGACGAGGCCGTCGGAATGCGCCTTGCCCTTCTCGGCGGCTTCCATGGTGCGGTCGAGCAGCACGACCGGGATGCCGGCCTTCGCCGTCACATAGGCGATGCCCGCGCCCATGAAGCCCGCGCCGAGGACGCCGATCTTCTTGAACCTGGTCGGCTTGATGCCGGCCGGGCGGCGCGCGCCCTTGTTGAGCTCCTGCAGCGAGACGAAGAGCGAGCGGATCATCATGCCCGCCTCGGTCGTCTGCAGGACATTGGCGAAATAGCGCTGCTCGATCTTCAGCGCCGTATCGAACGGCACCTGAAGGCCCTCATAGACGCATTTCAGGATCGCCGCCGCGCCCGGATAGTTCATGTTGGTCTCGCGGCGCAGGATGGCGGACGCGGCCGGCCAGAGATTGGCGCCGGCCGGCGTGTAGATCTTGCCGCCGGGCAGCTTGAAGCCCTTCTCGTCCCAGGGCTGCACCGGCTTCAGGCCGGCGGCGATCATCGCCTTGGCGGCGGCGATCAGCTTCTTCGGCGGCACGACGTCGTGGATCAGCCCCATCGCCTTGGCGCGCGACGGCTTCAGGGTCGAGCCCTGCGTCATCATCTGCAGCGCGTCCTGCTGGTTGGTCAGGCGCGGCACGCGCTGGGTGCCGCCGGCGCCGGGGAAGATGCCGATCTTGACCTCGGGCAGCGCCATCTTGACGGCGTCAGAATCGGCGGCGATGCGGCCATGGCAGGCGAGCGACAATTCGAACGCGCCGCCCATGCAGGTGCCGTTGATCGCCGAGACCCAGGGCTTGCCGCAGGTTTCGAGCTTGCGCCAGAGCCAGCTCATCCGGCCGGCGCCGTCGAACAGCATCTGCATCGCCTTTTCGGGATCCTTGGCCTTTTCGGTCTGGATGATGTCGAACATCTTCTTGAGCATGGTGATGTCCGCGCCGCCGGAGAACGAATCCTTCTTGCCGGAGGTGAAGACAGCGCCCTTGATCGCGTCGTCGGCGACCACCTGGTCGATGATCGCGTCGATCTCGTCCATCACCTCCTCGGTGAAGACGTTCATCGACTTGTCGGGCATGTCCCAGGTGACGAGCGCGATGCCGTCTGCGTCGGTTTCGACGGTGAAGTTTGTGTAGGTCATTGGGTCCTCCTTATGCCGCTGCGCTGGCGTCCAGCGCGGCCAGCAGGCTGTCGGTTGTTTCGATCGTTGCGAACTCGCCGTCCAGATTGGAGAGCGTCATCGCGTGAATGTCTTCGGCGGTTTCGTGCC
>Ga0209692_10001056_pt1 | contig 42674 bp, 35 predicted proteins | sample tdDd472_FD_187129 | JGI IMG/M metagenome (GOLD analysis project Ga0209692, IMG submission 187129) | Marine sediment microbial communities from the Atlantic coast under amendment with organic carbon and nitrate - tdDd47.2 (SPAdes)... | ecosystem: Environmental > Aquatic > Marine > Coastal >...
GCTGAAACCACGCAGTGATGGAAGCAATCACCTCGCCGCGGCTATGCCGCAACATTACCTTACACGGTAACGAAAGAGCGTAGCCTGTAGTGGACGTATAATTGATTAACATTCTAGCAAAAAAAAGACTGGGAACCCTAGTGTGGCTTCACCGAAGGTGAAACGCACGATGCCCGTAGGGGGCTTTTTTTTGTTCAAATCTTTTCACAGAATAAATAATCCGAATTTGTTCAGGCAATATTATTTTTCATTGAATATTTTGGAAGCAGTTGGTGATTAATTAAAAAAAATTGAAGGGTTTGATTTAGCATTTCTGAAATTTAAAGTAATGCAGGTACAATTACAAACTTATTAGAAAACTCTCTTATGAGCTGATATTTTTTTAAAATCTATTAGAACAAAATGAGATACTAATTTATGATAGAGTCTATGAAAAGTTATTTTTCTTCAGGCAAATTGCTTTTTTTCATTTATTTTATATTTAATATCCTTTTAGGTTCACTATTGTTGAAACTGCCTATTGCCTGGAATGGTGAAACACCCATCAGATATATTGATACATTGTTTACTTCAGTCTCTGCTGTCTGTGTCACAGGCTTAGCTACAGTGGGAACGTATGAGTTTTCACGTTTTGGTCAGATAGTAATACTAATCATGATCCAGGCCGGAGGTCTGGGGATTATCACATTCTCAACTATTTATCTCGCATTTCCGGGAAGTCGTATTTCTCTGCAAAATAGCAAAATTATCAAAGAATATTTTATTATGGATACAAATATTACTCCTAAAGATATAGTCAGAGCTATTTTAACAGTGACATTATTTGCTGAACTTCTCGGTATGGCATTGTTGTTAATCGCTTTTTCAGGGGAAGATGTCCAACACCCTGTATTTGCAGCATTATTTCATTCAATATCATCATTTTGTAATGCCGGTTTTTCTTTATTTCCCGATAGCCTCGAATCATTTCGAAATAATTGGCTGATAAACGGTACGGTAGCATCACTAATCATAGTCGGTGGTATAGGTTTTATGGTTATTTCTGATATCAATCAATATATTAAGGGAAAAAGAAAGCAGCTCCGTTTTCATTCTAAGTTGATGCTTGTCGCTTCCGCTTCACTGATAATATTCGGTGCAGTTATTTATGGTCTAATTGAATGGAATGGGGCATTTTCAAATCTGGAAACAAAAGACAAATTTTTACCTATACTGTTCCAGTCTATTACTACAAGAACAGCAGGTTTTAACAGTATTCCACAATCAGATCTCTCACCTGTATCCAAGTTCTTCACACTGCTTCTTATGATTATCGGTGCCGGTTCTGGATCTACTGCTGGCGGCATTAAAGTCTCAACAGCATTTATTTTATTTATTATATTATTCAAAGGTGTAGATAATAGAGGAGAGATCCGTTTATTCAATAGAAGATTAACTTCAGATAATCTGACAAGGGCAGCTCTTTTTTTTGTGAAAGCTGTATTCATTCTGTTTGTCAGTATTTTCCTAATGATTTTTTTTGAATCTGGAAAAGGTTTTTCTCACTTAGATATTATTTTTGAATGTTTTTCAGCATTAGGTACAGTAGGATTATCAACAGGATTGACTCCTTTTTTATCTGTCGCAGGGAAACTTGTTGTAATTGCTACTATGTTTGCTGGCAGGGTAGGGCTTTTCGCTCTAATTATGCCAATGCATGTTAGTTATAAAGATCGATTTGTCGATTATCCAAAAGGTGAGGTTTTAATAGGCTGATGAAACAATTTGCAATAATAGGTATTAGTACTTTCGGAAAAAGAGTTTTAGATGAATTGGTTGAAGTTGACTGTGAAGTTATTTTAATAGATAAAAGAAGTGAATTGATTGATTTATATAAGGATAGTGTAACTAGTGCATATATTGCCGATGTCATTAATGAAGAAACTATTAATAAGTTGATCCCTGTCGATATTGATGCAGTAGTTGTCGATCTTGGAGACAACATTGAGGCATCTATTCTAGTCACTAAATATCTGAAAAATAAAGAGATCAGAAATATCGTTGTTAAAGCTGAAACAGATCAGCATGGAGAGATTCTGAAGATTGTAGGGGCAGATCATGTTGTATTCCCATATCGGGAGGCAGCTATTCGTGTTATTCCTATGCTCGTGTCATCTCTGTTATTCAATTACATGGCTATAGGCAATGGACTTGTCATGGCGGAGATCAGAGTCCCGGAAGCTTTTATCGGTCAATCTTTGATAGAGGCAAATATACGCGCAAAGCGAGGTATTAATGTTGTCGCTATCCGCAATGAAGAAACAGGTGATACTTTTGATTTCTTTTCACCAGAAGTGAGACTTCAAATTGGAGATGTTTTGCTCGTAGTTGGGAAAGAACAGAATGTAACATCGTTTGCAGAAGCTGATTTACCTGAAAGAAAAAAAGGTCTCGGTGGCTTTTTTAAATTTCTCTTCCCCAAAAAATAAAAGGCGATACTAGCAGCCTTTTATCCGACAAATGCACAAGAATCTTTCATAGCAATAACTCTTAAGGCGATACTAGCAGCCTTTTATCCGACAAATGCACAAGAATCTTTCATAGCAATAACTCTTAAGGCGATACGCATGAAGCCCGAAGCATGCAGGGGTGAACAAGTTGGCCACATTTCCATAACAAAATCAGAAATAAAAAACCCGGTCGAAACCGGGTTTTTTTATTCTTAAAAAGAAAATATCAATCTAGAGGAGGGAGCCCATTCTTTTGTAAACTTCCATTCTCTTTTTCGCATCTTCTTCAGCTTCTTCAAATAGTCTTTCTGCATCTTCGGGAGCTGTTTTCTCAAGAGTCGTATATCTTCTTTCCGCTCTGATAAAGTTCTGGTAAGTGTCTTTAGGATCCTTAGTTTCCCAAATAAACTTCTTACCTTCTTCACCTTCAGGATTGAATCTGTAAAGAGGCCAGTAACCTGAGTCAACAGCAGCTTTCTGTCGAGAAGCTGTCTTAGACATATCAATTCCATGTGCAATACAAGGAGAGTATGCAAATACGATAGATGGTCCATCGTATGCCTCCGCTTCCATAAGAGCTTTCTGAGTCTGTGCTCTGTTGGCACCCATAGAGATTGAAGCTACATAAACATAACCATAACTCATTGCCATAAGACCCAGGTTTTTCTTACCAAGTCTCATTCCGGCATTGGCGAACTTCGCAACAGCACCGATAGGAGTTGCTTTAGAAGCCTGACCACCAGTGTTTGAATAAACTTCTGTATCAAGTACAAGAATATTTACGTTTCTTCCAGCTGCCATTACATGGTCAACACCACCGTATCCGATGTCATATGCCCATCCGTCTCCACCAATGATCCAGATACTCTTATCAATGAAATAATCTTTGAGTTCGAGCATTTTGTTCAGAGCAGTTTTTGTTTCTCCCGATGCAGCTTTTATTGCCGCAGGAAGAGCTTCAGCTACAGCAACCTGTGCCTGGAAAGCTTCTTCTTCTTTTGACTCCCACATCTCAACAGATTTGTTGATTGCAGCTGTCAGCTCTGGAGTTGTTCCTGCTTTAAGAATTACTTCAATGTTTTTCTTAAGAAGCTCTCTGTTACTATCAACAGCAAGTCTCATACCAAAACCGTACTCGGCGTTGTCTTCGAATAGTGAGTTACCCCATGCAGGACCACGACCATTATCGTCTTTTGTATAAGGGATTGCAGGGAATGTTCCACCGTAGATTGATGAACATCCTGTCGCATTGGCAGCAAGAATCCTTTCACCGAATAACTGTGTTACAAGTTTAACATAAGGTGTTTCTCCACAACCTGCACAAGCTCCGGAGAACTCAAATAGAGGTGTTTTGAACTGAGCACCTTTTACAGAGTCAACTTTAGCACCTTCAGTAACATTGTTCGGAAGATTTTCGAAGAACTCGGCATTTGTTACCTGACCAGCTTCTCTTTCAGCTACGAGAGGAGTCATAACAAGAGCTTTAGTTTTTGCCGGGCAAACATCCACACAAACACCACATCCAGTACAGTCTTCCACATAAACCTGAATTCTGTATTCGAGGTTATTTTCATTCTTTGTTTTTGAAGTCAGTGTATCAAATCCTGCAGGCTTGTTTGCAAGTTCTTTAGGATTTATCTGTTTTGCTCTGACTACAGCATGAGGACATGCCATTGCACACTGGTTACACTGGATACAGTTTTCAGGAATCCAATGAGAAACATGAGCAGATACACCACGTTTTTCCAGTTTTGTAGTTCCTGTCTGAAGTACACCGTCAAATGACATTCTTGAAACAGGAATATCATCACCTTTCTGCTTCATTACAGGTTCAATTACATATTTGGCAAAATCATTAGCATCATCTGCAATGAGTTTTTTAGGAACAAAAGCATTTCCAACAGATGAAGGAACAGATACTTCGATAAGTCCTTCTCCTGCTTTGTCTACAGCGTTCCAGTTCATCTGAACGATGTCTTCACCTTTTTTGATGAAAGATTTTTTAATGAATTTCTTAATCAGTTCAATTGCTTCTGCTTCGGGGAGGATCTTTGAAACTTTGAAGAATGCAGCCTGCATTACAGTATTTATTCTTCCACCAAGACCGGCACCTTCAGCTATTTTGAGAGCATCGATACAGTAAAATTTGATTTTTCTATCAATAATCAACTGCTGTTCTTCTGCAGTCAGTGTTTCAAATACTTTGTCTGCGGGAGTTTCAGTATTCAGCATGAAGATAGCGCCTTCTTTTAGAGGAGAAAGCATATCATATCGACCGATGTAAGCGTCGTTGTGACAAGCTACAAAGTCGGCATGATTAATCAGGTAAGGCATATTTACTGAGCTTTTACCGAATCTGAGGTGAGATACTGTAACACCACCGGACTTCTTAGAGTCATAGGAGAAATATGCCTGAGCATTGAGTTCAGTATTGTCTCCGATAATTTTAATAGAGTTTTTGGAAGCACCGACAGTTCCGTCAGCACCGAGACCCCAGAACATACAGCTGATTACGTCATCGGGAGTAGTGTTGATTATTTCATTTACAGGGATAGACAAGTTTGTTACATCATCGTTGATACCAACAGTAAATCCGTGGAATGCTGCACCGCTTAAGTGATCGTAAACCGCTTTGACATGTGAAGGTGTAAACTCTTTAGAAGAAAGACCGTATCTACCACCGATAATCTCAATACCTTTATTTGCAAGAGATGCAACAACATCAAGGTAGAGAGGCTCGCCGATTGAACCAGGTTCTTTTGTTCTGTCCAGTACAGCAATTTTCTTAACTGTTGCCGGAAGAGCTTTTACGAAATGATCTATTGAGAAAGGTCTGTAGAGTCTTACTTTGATAAGTCCTACTTTTTCACCTTTTGCAGTCATGTATTTAACTGTTTCTTCAATAGTGTCACATCCGGATCCCATTGCAATGATCACTTTTTCAGCATCAGCAGCACCGACATAATCAAACAGCTTGTATGATCTGCCGGTTACATTAGCAACTTCATCCATATATTTCTGAACGATTCCAGGTATTTCCATGTACTGTTTGTTTGTTGTTTCTCTTCCCTGGAAATAAACATCCGGATTCTGAGCGGCAACTTTAACAACAGGAGCTTCAGGTCTCATAGCTCTGTTTCTGAATCTTTCAATGTACTCGGGTTTTACGAGTGATTTGATAGTGTCATAGGAGATCTCTTCAACTTTCTGAATTTCGTGAGAAGTTCTGAAACCGTCGAAGAAACTTAAGAAAGGAACTTCAGATTCCAGTGTAGCCAGGTGAGCAACGAGTGCCATATCCATGGTTTCCTGAATTGATGAAGCTGCAGTCATGGCAAAACCTGTATTTCTTACAGACATTACATCTGAGTGATCTCCGAAGATGGAGAGCGACTGTGCCGCAATAGATCTTGCAGAAACATGAATTACAGAAGGTAGCATTTCCCCTGCAATCTTGTGCATGTTTGGAATCATAAGAAGTAGACCCTGAGATGCTGTAAATGTAGTTGTTAACGCACCTCCGCTAAGAGCACCGTGAACTGCACCTGCGGCACCAGCCTCAGACTGCATTTCCATAACGTCTACAATAGTTCCAAATACATTAGTTCGACCTGTACTTGCCCAGATCTCTGAGTTTTCACCCATCGGTGATGATGGTGTGATTGGATAGATAGCTGCTACTTCACTGAAAGCATACGCAACATGAGCTGCAGCCGTGTTACCATCTATGGTAACCATTTTCTTGTTATCTGACATTCTATTCAGTCCTCTTGTATATAGAGTTTAAATTTTACCCCTAAATCGTAACATTATTACAGATATTTAAGCAATAGAGAGTTACACTTTCGCCCTATTTCGATAAATATATATACATAAAATAAGAGGTAATTATTCGTCATATAAAAGCCTCAAATATTCAGGAGTTGCAAAAAAAGACTGCATCCTTTCATTTATGGGTCGAATTGGCATATTTTGTTCCCGAAATGGTTTGAATTTGTTGAAGGACTGAAGAATTTCTTCTGTTTTCCGGCAATATGTTTCATAACTCCAGTTTTTTTTCAGAATTTGATGATTTGGTGATACTTCGGAAATTAATAGGTTTTTCACTTTATTAATAAAAATAATATTTATTTCTTTGCATTTATTTTTGTATTTCGTATTAATTCTAAGCTTTTTTAAAACTTTTAGTTGTAAATCCATGGTCAAATATGAGAAATCAGTATTCTCAGAATCGATTTTTTCTAATAAATGATGCTTCAGATCATCAGTTTTTTTAGTACCGAGCTGCTTCTGAAGAACATCGATCTTTTCTTTATATTTCTCTTTCAGAAGCTTTTTTTCATCATTTTCCAGATGAATTGAAAACTGATCATAGAAAAATGATGGATATCCTTCAAAACTTATTTTGAAGCTTTCGAGTATATCGAGATCCTTGGCAAATAATGCTTTTCCCCAATTCATGGAATTGAGGAAAAGGTATCCGAAACCCTCTTGTACAGAAGATGAAATAACTAACGATGAGCCGCTGATTAACTCATCAAATGAAACCGAATAATCATCAATTGCAAAACCAATTCCAAACATTCCCGGAGCGAGTCCTTCTGTAAAAATATCTCTGCATTTTTCAGAGTATTTTTTTTCAGTATCCGATACTCCGGGGAGAGTCACAATCAGGTTTGTATCAGTCAGCGAAGCAATCAGAGCGGCCTCTGCAATATTTTTCCTGCGTATAGACCGGACAGGATAAAGCATATATGGCATATTCGGTTTCCACATTGGAAAAGGTAAGGATATTTCGCCTGATAGTTTTTTCCAAATCTGTTTTTTATTATCTTTTTTCAAATGAGTTGTAGTGATAGGATTTTCAAGGAGTGTGATTATTTCTCTGTTCATTCCAGCTTGTACCAGATAATTAAAATCTCTCATGTTGATAACTACATATCTTGTTTTTTGGTTTTGTGGGTAAAGATCCCCTTCAATTTCCCTTTTCAAACGGTTTAGTAGGGGATATCGTGAGCATTCTGGAAAATCATGTATATGATAAATCATCTGCTGATTCAGTTCTCTGGAGATTTCAATTAAGGCTCTGGTAAAATAGGGATTTTTCCCGAGATGGTAGTTGTGAATCCACCAGACATTATCATCTGAACTGAATTTCTCCAGAAGTTCTTTTTTGATTGTTTCTGAAGTAACATTGTTGGGAATCTTCTCTAGATAATCCAATGAATTGAGGATCTCGAAATTAACCGGTTTTATAATTTTCTTTTTGAGACTTTCAATATTATCAGCTCTGCCGCTGACTATCGTGATAGAGCTGATGAAGCTGCTATTCTCCAAATAGGAATTGACAGCAGCCGCAACGACATCAGTAACCCCGCCGGGCAGAAAATGATAGTGGAAGATTATCAGATCTTTCAATTTGATCAGTGTTTTCCTGTTCCGAAGAAATCTGTCAGCAAAGTTTCTAATTTCTGTTTTATTACTCCGTATGAATAATACTTGAGGCCGAGCTGATAATTGATTTCCGCCATTCTGTCGACTTCCTCTTTATCGTGCATCAGGCGTTTGGTAAGTTCTATAGTTTCAGAAGATATAAAATTGTCCATCTCTATGACTTGAAATCCTTTCGGTTTTATATCAGTAGAGTAAATAGAATAATTATTAACCAGTATAGGTTTTCTGAACCAGAGCGTTTCAAGAAAAGCATTTCCAAATCCTTCAACAAGGGAGGGATAAGTTACAAGATCTGCATGTGGATAAATATCTTCCAGAGTATAAATCTTTCTGCCATCGGATGTCATACCCCTTTTATCTTTAATGATGTCCTGTACAAATAGTGTTTTGGTGCCCACCATTTCCGCATATTCTTTAACCCTCTGCTGATATTCATAACCTTCATCACCTGAAGCATGAGATATAACGAATGTGGCTTTCATATTCAGCCTGGCAACAAGTTCCAGAGCATGTTCGATCCCTTTTCTCTGAACAACTCTTGTCGGCTGAAGAATCAGCAGTTCATCATCACTTATGCCAAGAGCCTCTCTGACATCAGAAGAGTATTCATCAACGGGATCCGGTTCTTCTTCAAAGCGCATTACATTTGGTACAAGTGTAGAAGATATACCTGTTCTCAGCGCCAATTGATTTCCTGCGGAGCTGTTAATGACAACGTGTTTGATATTCGGCAAATGGGGAGGAAAGCATGAGTTTATATAATCGTATATACAGTTTCTCAAAAACCTTTTTCTCTCCCAGAAAAAATCGTGATGATGGGCGATCACTGGAATTCCCGATTCGGCGATAACCTCTGTCAGCGCCATACCCAGTGGAATATTCAGAGGAATGGTAAGAGCATTTTGGGGAATAATCATATCGAGGTTAAATTTTTTGATAAATTTATAGATCTCTTTTTTTATTCTGACGCGGCAGTCATGAAGTTCTTTAGTCAGTGATTCCGGTCTGTGGAGATTGTTAAAAGATTCATAGTTGAGTCTTCTGATTTCGGGATGCTGAAAATGAAGCTCATCGTAGAAATAGGAAATCTCATCGGGAGTATCAAGTTCTCCACCCATGTAAAAACAGTTATGACCGAGTTCAGTCAATACGTGATCCCATTTTGTAGTCTCAAGAGAAACACCATCAGTCCCGGCAAAACGAAAAGAAATAAAACCTATATTTTTTGACATTAGATCCCCCTATAGATAATACTAGGCAGAAGGAGGCTTTTTTTCAAATTTTACTTTATCACCCTATATTTTTGTTATTGCGGAAGTAGATCATAATATCTGTAAATACCATAGAGGCATTCAGGATGTAGAGAATAATGATTTTGTCAGTATTTCCTGTTATTTTGAATAATATTCCACAAATATATCCTGCGAAAAGGATCACTAGGAAAAAGAGGCTTTTGCCTTTATTTGTCTTTGAAGTCCAGGACTTGTAAATAGACAAAGGCCAGGCCATTCCGAAACATATGAGCATTGCTGCTTCAAAAATTGAACTTATCATAAGGTTAGTGTGCTGATTATTAAAGATAATGTAAATATAGGATTTTCGGGAACAGATTATTAAAGTTACTGTGTTGTATATTTTAAGTGAGGTAAATTAAATATGACAAAATCGAGGATAATTGTTGCGGCGCTATTGTGCCTGACTACAATAATGTATGCCGGTGGAAAACAGGAACTCGTCGGCCATAATACTTATGAATATAATATTGAAGGATTTACTGGGATTCATGGTTCCGCTGCATTCGAAATCGAAGTACAGCAGTCAGATAAATTCTCAGTAAGAATTATTGCTGAGAAATCGCAGATAGATAAACTAATTATTGAAAAGAGAGGAAATAATCTTTTTCTGGGGATGAAACCATTTTCTGGATTTATCCGGAAATCACCAAGAGCGATTATCACTATGCCTGAATTGAGAAAGGTTGATTTATCCGGATCCTCTGGAATGCTGGCTGCCGGATTCAGTTCAAATCGTGATTTTAACTGTGATTTATCTGGAGCCAGTTCTCTCGATATAGATATCATCGCCGGTGATATAATATTTGATCTCTCGGGATCTTCAGATGTGACAGCAGTGCTTGAAGGTTCTAAAATAGAAATAGAACTATCTGGTAGCAGCGATATAAAACTGACTGGGAAAGGTTCCGCTTTATCTGCTGATGCAGGAGGCGCTTCTAGTGGTGATCTTGAGGATTTCAGGGTTTCATCTGCCGATATTGAATTATCGGGAAGCAGTGATTTTCATGTAAATTTAAATGGAACTTTGAGTATTGATGCCTCAGGCGCATCAACTTTGTACTATACTGGTAATGTAACTCTAGGAAATATCGAACTTTCAGGAGCTTCATCAATAAAAGAGGAGTGATTTATCTAAAGAATGTATAAAAAAACAGCAGCCTTTTTAATCGGTCTCATTCTAGTCACCGGACTTCTGTTCGGTGAAGGTCAGTCTGACTCCGCTGTTGTTCAGCGTCACTATGCATTCTCTAATTTTGATTCGCTATCAGTTGATGGACCATTTAGAGTCAGAATTCTTAAATCAGATGTATGGGATATACATGTTTCCTGTGCGAGAGAAGATCTAATCAGTATCAAATTGAGAAAACACTCAGAAGTATTCGAAATCTCAATGGCTCAGGGACGAAATCCCGCTTTGCCATCTCCGGTTATCGTAATTTCCATGCCCGATTTAAGAGAGATCTTTTTGAATGGAGCTGTTCAGATGGAAGCCGGGGGATTTTCTTCAGATAGCGAATTGAAAGCTGTCATCAATCCCGGTGCTTTTCTCAATTTAAGCGGCTTTGAATGCTCTAGTGCTGATTTTTATATAAAAGGACCTTCAGAAATGCATGCTTTTTTATCCGCTGTATCAATCAGAATATTCAGCGAGGGAACCTCTATCGTAAGAATGGGCGGACGTGCTGAACATCTATTAGTCGATTCTAAAGGCAGAGCCAGAATCGATGGTTCTCTGCTTCTTGTAGATATAGTCGATCTACAGCTCGAAGGGATCTCTGAAGTGAGAATTACCCCGGATATTGAGATGAATATTAATAGCAGGGACAACGCTGTAATTTATTACAGTGACAAGTATATGGATAGTCCTCCTGTTACTGTTGGCAATGCCATTTTAAGAAAGTATTAAAAAAAATCCCTTATGCAATTGGACAGTTAAGGATTTTTTCTATATAATCCATAAAAATCCCTGGAGTCTTCAAAAAATGAAAGAAAACTTTTTTACCAATCTTGAAAGAGTATGCAAAGAGAAAAATACGCTCTTATGCATCGGTCTTGATCCGCGGGTTTCACCGAAAAAAGGTGAATCAGCAGCCGATTTAATTATCAAACAGAACAGAAGAATTATTGAGGAAACAGCCCCTTATGCAGCATGTTTCAAGCCCAATATCGCGTTTTATGAGATTTACGGACCTGAAGGTCTTAAGGCTCTGGAAGAAACTTTGAATATGATTCCATCGGATATCCCGGTGATTATGGATTCAAAGCGGGGAGATATCGGTTCAACTGCTGAAGCATATGCCGATTCAATTTTCGGCCATTACAATGTAGGATCTACAACACTTTCACCTTACATGGGTAGAGATGCGGTAGATCCTTTTTTGAAATGGGAAGATCGCGGTGTATTCCTTTTGTGCCGGACATCAAATCCAGGAGCGAAAGCTATTCAGGATCTGAATGTAGGTGATAAGACACTTTATGAACATATGGCTTCAGAGCTGACATCGTGGAGTGACAGAGTTGGTCTGGTAGTTGCGGGAAATGATGTGCCAGCCATGGCTAAGGTCAGAGCAATTACACCGGAAGCATGGTTTCTTGCTCCGGGAATCGGAGCCCAGGGCGGTGATATGAAGGAAGCAGTTGAAGCGGGAATGAGAGCCGATGGACTGGGTATACTCCCCAATGTATCTCGTGCCATAGCCAATTCAGAAACCCCCGGAGAAGCAGCTAAACAATTCAGAGATGAAATGAATGCCGCCAGAACAGAAGTTCTCGCTATGAGAAAAGCATCAGACTATAAGAAAAAAGACTTCCTTATGAACAGAGTTGTAAAAGGGCTTATTGATACAGAGTGTTTTAAAGTCGGAGATTTCACACTAAAATCAGGAAAAAAATCGCCTTTTTATATTGATATCAGAAGAGTCTCTTCATCGGTGCAGCTTCTGAATGATGTAGCTGACGCTTTTGCAGAAGTTCTTCAAGATCTGGAATATGACAGGATTGCCGGAATCCCTGTTGCAGCTCTGCCTCTGGCTACAGCTGTATCACTAAAAATAGGAAAACCTATGATTTATCCGCGAATCACGATGAAAGCTCATGGTACGGGGAATAAAATCGAAGGTGAATACAAAAAAGGTGAGCGCATAGTTTTGCTTGATGATCTGATCACAACAGGGAAAAGTAAAATTGAGGCAATTGATATTTTACGGGAAGCGGGACTTGTCGTTGAAGATCTTGTAGTACTACTGGAAAGGGGTGCCCAGGGGCGGAAAGATATGGCTTCTGTAAACATCAATCTTCTAAATTATGCTCATGTCAGTGAACTTCTCGAACCATGTTTCAAACTCGGTCTTATCGATGAAATACAATTTAATGAAATGACTGATTACGCGCTAAAGGAATAAACATGACGTTTCAGGAGATATTGCAGAATCTTTTTCTCGATAAAATTTCAATTGGAACCTTGAATCTGCCTTTCAGCATCCTCGATGTGCTATTCAAAGTGATGCTGCCATTCATCCTTGTAATCATTTCATACAAATTGATTACGATGGCAATAAAGAAGCTTCTGAAGGTTTTTAAGGTTAAAGAAAAAGTTTCTGTCAATATCTTCAAATGGAGTAGGCGGGTCTTAAGAGTCACCGCTTTCTTCGCCTTAATTGCATTTATCGGTTCTCTTCTTGGGACCGAAATCGCAAATTACATGGGAAAATTCATAAAACTTATGAATGATCCTTTCTTTGAAACTGGTAATACGAAGATTTCCATAGTGACTCTTTTAATGCTTATACCGGTTTTTATGGCATCATCATGGTCTGGAAAATATACCAGACGTATTCTGGATAAATCTTTTATCAATAATCTCGGGATAGATGAAACCCGCAAATTCTCCATTGGCAGTATGACCCGATACATTGTTATGGCGGTCATTTTCCTTTTCGGATTAACCGTTATCGGAATCGATCTCTCTGCACTGGGGGTTTTATTCGGTGTTTTAGGTATTGGTCTTGGTTTTGGTTTGCAGGGAACTATTGCCAATTTTTTTGCCGGACTGTTCCTTATCTCCTCCGGTCATGTGAAAGAGCAGGACAGGATCCTTGTCGACGGTATAGAGGGAACTGTAGTACATATAAAAATGCTCTCTACAATTGTCAGTACTTTGACTCATGAAAATTTGATTATTCCCAATTCTAAACTTATGGAAAACACCGTTTACAACTATTCTTTTGATGACAGAAGAATAGTTCTCATCAATAAAATCTCTGTGTCCTATGAATCTGATCTGGATAGAGTTATCCAAGTGATGGAGGAAACTGTTCAGAATAATCCTTATCTACTGAAAAATCCCGGACCTGTTGCAAGAGTGGATTCATTTGATGATTCCGGTATCTCTATGAAACTGATTTCCTGGATCGATGATATAAGTCATAAGCATGAGTACATCGGCTGGGTTAATCTCGAGCTGTGGAGATCATTCAAGAACGAGGGTATTGATATTCCCTATCCTCAGCTTGATGTTAACCTTAAAAAACAAACTGAAGATGAGATCATTAAGAGAAGCTGATTATTTATTCCTCTTAAATAGGGCGGCTCTTATTCCCTTATATTTCTTATCGAGAAAAGGGGTGAATCCTTTATTATCTTTCAGGAGTTTGTGAATATCGGCACTTTTCCCTATCACAAAAAACCAGCCTCCCGGTTTCAATACAGTTCTTGCACTTTCTTTTAATTCGTGCTGCCATTCGACTCCGGTAACCGGATATATATCAAAAGCGGCAAAATCCAGGCTTTCTTTTTCAATAAATTCTGGTAGTTGAGATTCTGTGTACAATGGAAGTTCTACAGTTTCGAGGTCGGGAAGGGCTTTTGAAAGATTCCTTTTTGTTATTTTTATCTGTAATAGATCTCTACCGCTTAAAATTACCTTATCAAAGCGATTGCTTCTTTTTATAGCGGAATATACGGGAATATGACCCTGCCCGGGATTCCAGAATAGTCCAGTTCCTCTGATCTGGTAGGAGTCCAGAATTTCTGCAGCATGAGTAATTCTGAATCCAGGTTGATCAAAATCGGGGATATTGTAGACTGTATCGAGAGTATAATCTGTTTTCTTAAGATAAAAATCATTATGATTGCGAACATACACAGACATATCATCTGTTGGATTTTCAGATTTTTTGCCTTTAAAATGAAAAACTGTATAATGATAAGTAGCTTCTTTGTGTAGTAATTCATGGCCGTATCTATCAATTGTCCTTTCTGCAAATTCTGCCAGAGGAGCTACAATTACAACTGCAACACGTCCTTCGGGACTGATAAAGTTAACTGATCTTTTGAAAAAGTCTTCTAATACAGATTCTCCCGCCTTGGCAGGTATATTGGAAATGAGAAGATCAAACTGTTCATCTTCAAGGCTTTCAAGTGCCAGTTTATTTTCAATTGTTAAATCATCAAGTCCATTGAGCCGGCTGTTTTCTTCTGAAAAAGCTATAGCAAGTGCATCGCGGTCACACATTGTTACTGATGTATCGGGACAGGACTTTTTCAGGCTGATTCCGATTACACCGGTACCGCATCCAATATCGAGTACTGATTTAATTTTATCCAGTGGAGTTTGCTGTGCTATGGTCTTTAGCAGAAGCTTTGACCCGCTATCAATATCATTACTGCTGAATAGCCCAAGAGAGAGATTGAACTTCATTTTCTCTCCCTTGAATTTGAAAGGAACTTCCTTATTGATGAAATCGGTGATTATCAACTGTTTATTCGTTCCTGATATTCTTTTGTATCAACACTGATTCTGATTTTTTCACCTTGTTTGATAAATATAGGAACTTTTACGGTCAGACCTGTTTCAACTTTTACATATTTGGAAGCACCGGTAACAGTATCGCCTTTTACGCCTTCTTCAGCTTCAGTCACGATAAGATCCATTTTTGGCGGAAGTTTGATATCAAGAGCTTCTTCACCCCATCGAACTACTTTATAAGTATCACCTTCTTTCATAAAGTATCCTTTATCTTCCAGGCCTGAGACAGGTACTTCATACTGATCAAAGGTTTCAGAATTCATAAAGTGGTAGCTTTCTCCATCGGAATAGAGGAACTGTGAATCGACATCTTCCACATCAATTTCATCAATATTGTCCTGAGCTTTGTGAGTGATTTTCAGAACTGCTCCGTTTCGCAGGTTTTTCAGTTTCAATCTGCAGAATGATGACCCTTTCCCCGGATTTACAAATTCTCTTTCTACTACCAGATAGGGAATTCCTTTCTCTAGTATGAAAATCCCTTTTTCAATTGCACCGGCTTTTATCTGACCCATTTATATATTCCTTTACTATTAATTTCGAATTGAGATTATATCACTAAGGGGAATTAATAGCCATAGCATGTATAAGTAATCAATAATGTTATCGTGCCCCATGATGGCACTTAGAGCTGAAATTATGGAATATAAGCTACTCCCCGCAAATGCTGAAATCCCGGTGGATTCGATGCTGCAGTCCATGTGCTTAAATCCGATGCTGCAGAGATCCATACACCTCCGGCCAGCCCGACAGTAACCCAGCAATCTGTGCCGTAGGCTATATCCCTGGCATTGTTTCCCCATTCGGCTGTATTCGACAAGTATGTCCATGTTGATCCATCGTCATCTGTGTACCATACTGTACTGTTGTCACCCACTGCTGCCAAACGGCCATTACGGTTATTGCGGAATGCCCAGGGGACAATTGAGCCGCCAATTTCATATCCCGCACCATAGGTTGACCACGAGGCAGTTGTTCCGGTCAGACTGTTCCTCCCATAACAGATTGTGCCGTTATTTGTAAAGAGCAACACAAATTTACCAATGCCGTATTCGACTTGACGACCACGTCCACCTGTAACTTCATATGTGCCATTGCTCCAGTTGCCATTGAGCACATTAACAGCGGCGCCATTTCGTGTATCCCACGTACCAAGACAAGTAGCAAAAAAAGTTGACCCACCGAATGTGATACCGTTAAATCTAAAGGAATCACCACCTGTTTCATAGAAGGGACCGTTCCAGGTAATTCCATCAGTTGAGGTTAAGGTTACTCCATCAGTACTATTTTCTCCCACAACTACATATACTGTTGCGCCATAGGCAATAGCCATCAGATCATAAGTTGTGCCTGTGATGACAGCTGTCCAGGTAGAGCCATCGGTAGAGTACCAGAGAACCCCTCCGTCTCCAACTGCAATCAGGCGATCTCCAACATAAAGAACACGGTTAAGGTCTGGAGTGCCGGGAGGAATATTTTCAGCTTCTGTCCAATTTTCACCGCTGTCATCTGAGTAATAGATAGTGCCGCTGTCTCCTACAGTCACAAAACGGTTTGTAACTGCATTCGACAAATTGTTGCTATCGATTTCCTGTTGTATCAGGTCTATGTAGGAGGACTCTATGTTACAAGTGGAAAATTGTAATATTGCAGCTAAGGCGCAAAATGGAATAACTGCTTTCTTTTTCATTGTTCTTCCTCCCATAGCACAATACTTTTAATCCCTGCTGCATCTGCAGCCCGGGTTGCTTCTTCGCCTCTCAGGTCCAGGTAGGAAAAACGAATTGCAAGATCTGGGGCAATTGTCTTCAGCTGCTTGTAGATTTTACTGACAAGCCCATAGTTTTCCAGTTCGTGGTTACATCGTGCAGTACCTAAAAGAGCTTTCTTATTATCATCATCAATCTCTATAACGCGCTGATAGTAGCTTGAGGCAATTTCATAATCATTGTTTATATAGAAGATATTCCCCAAATTGATAAGGGCAGGCTTATACTCTCTTACCTTCAATATCTCCATGAATGCTTCTACTGCCCGGTCATACAATCCGTATCTGGAATATAGAACGCCAAGGCTGTTTTTATACTTATTATCGTCTTCACTCTGCTGTATTTGATTTTTAATATGAACTTCCTGAGGATAAATCTCCCTTTCTACGTAAGTAGTAATACTATTTTTAAATGCTTCAGTCACTTGTTCTCTATCGGGAAGTTCTACTCCCGAACCCTCTCCGAATCCCACGGCCTGGTATAGCTGCCATGATTCCCTGATCGGGAACAATCGGGATTGTTCCCGTGAGTTATTTTCCCGCCACTCCTTTGCACCGGTCTGCCATGCTTTCTCAAAGGATTCCTGGAACATGGTTATCTCAACAGGAACCCACACATTATTTTCTATAATTATCAATTCATCAGGTCTGCTGAATGTTCTTCTGGCTTCATCGGGAGTGGCTTTAAGAGCAAATGCACCGTATATATGACCGGGTATTGTTATCACTGCTGTTTCTACTCCAACTGCTTCAAGCAATGATGTATACAGAGATGTCAGGTCATCGCAGTCTCCATTTGTATACCGTAGGGTTTGTCGTGGAAACTGAAGAAAGTCTATTGCTGTTTTCTGACCGGAAAGTTCTGTAAATGGAGTTGCCGGATCAATCTCATAATAGATCCCGTATGACTTTACTGCTTCAAAAATTGCCATCCCTTTCTGTAGATTTTCATCGATAGCCGGATTTTTCACATCCTTTATCCATGACATAACATTTTTGGAAAACCCAAGTATCTCCGGATCTTTGGCTGTGACAAAGGAAGCTATTTTTCTGTCGTCGTCCCACGTTAGTGCATTGCGATTATATATCTCCAGTACAGGTGTATAATCGACAGTAGTGCTCTTTCCATCCATCGTGTAGGTAAGACTTATTTTTGCAGAGGCTTTAGTCCCTTCGGTTATTTCCATGAGATCATCAGTAAATAATCCATATAGTTCTATTGATATATCTTCACCGGGCTCCATGTTAATTGGAACACCGATTTCCATTGGATTGTCCATGTACCGTTCTACAAAAAAATGAATTTTTATATCCTCTGCATTTTTCTTCTCGAAGTTTTTTATTCGTACTGTGCCTACAGGGGTATTGTCGTAGTATTTATAGAGAACAGGAAATAATGGTGATAGAGTTATGTCCCGTAGTTCAAGCCCTTTTCCTTTTTCATTCAGAAGCTGAGGAATAACCTCTTCAGGTTTACTTTCCTCTATGGATCTTTCTTTCGCTTTCAGAGAAAAATCCATTCTGGCGGTCAGGTTCACTCTAAAACCATTGTACAGATTGAAATAATAATCGTAAGAAATACCCACACCCAGTGCAAATGTATTCGTAATCTTAAAGGTGTTGAGCAAACCCAGGCCCAGAGCGGCACCCCCGCCATTATTACCGGAAGTTTCCCATTTTACCGGGAACCAGTAGTAATACCCGAATCTTCCATAAGGTATTATTTCAAATCGATTTCCAATGGGAAAGCGCAAAAATGGCCCGGCTGTTACGGAAATTGTATTCACAAAATTTGAAGGTTTAAGGGGAATCACAAAATAGCTGCTCTCAAGTGTGATCCCGGCAAAGCGCAATAAGGCGGGAAGGAAAAAACCGGAAATACTGACTCCTCCTCCGAATTTAAAAAGATCTGAGCTGGATCCAATCGGGATAGAACCAAAGGGTTCCAGTTCAAGGGAAAGAAGATTCTTATTATCTACCTGAGGCTCCGGTAAAATAGGTGATCCTGATGCAAGATCAAGGCTAATTTCATTGAAAAGTTCTGAATTGGATGGTAATGCATCTGCAAAAAGAGGACTTTCACTCTGGACAGGGAAGAGGATTAAGGACAACAGGGTTACCAGAAAAAGAAGCATTCTCATAATATTGAACTCCTTCCATCTGAATACTATGTATATTCATGTTATTGAGTGATGGATAAGAGGTTGATAATTATGGTGTGAACAGTACTTACCGCTAACTCATAAACATCAATTGACAGCTAAGATAAATTTATTACAAAGAGGATTAAAAATCAATAAAATATGGAGAATCAATTATTTACCTGGAGGTATCACTATAGGGAAATAATATTACTCCCTCTATAGAATGCTCTCCGGTTAAAAGCATTATCAGACGATCCATTCCCATGGCAACTCCCGAACAATCGGGAAAAGAAGGACCGAAAAACTTATGATATTCATCGTCTACTGGATGACTAACTGGAGAAATCCGATCTTTCACAGCTTTTTCCTCTTCATAATACCTTTTTATTTTCGCCCGATCCTTTTCCTCAGTAAAACAATTAGCAAGTTCCATTCCCCCGGCATAAAGTTCCCATCTTTCGGACCAGATACTCCCTTTGAGATCTTTTGCCAGCGTTTTAATTTTTGATGGATAATTGTATAGAACGAGTGGTTTGTCTTGTGGTAGAGCAGGTTCAACTAATTGCAGAAATATCCTGTTAAAAAGAACTTCCCAGTCATCTTCAATATCCCAATCGATATTCAGAGCCAGGCAGACCTCTCTCAGTTGTTTCTCTTCATAATTATCTTCGAGGGAATAACCTGTATAAGTAGTAAAAGCTTCTTCCATGGTCATTCTTCTAAATGGAGGTTTCAGGTGATCCGGTGTATCATCTGTAACAAGAGCTGAAAATAAATCTTCTGTTTCTGCAATATTATCAAGATAGGAATATCCTGTTTTGTACCACTCAAGCATAGTAAATTCCGGATTGTGCTGCTTACCCGACTGTTCGCTGTTTCTGAAACTTTTACAAATCTGAAAAATATTTCCACTACCGGCAGATAAAAGTTTCTTCATCCAGATCTCCGGGGAGGGGATTAGAAATAAGTCCTTATTTTTCCTATAGGGATTAAGCATGGTAGATTTAAAAATTTCTATACTCGATTCGGGAATCAGGTCAGGAGACAGAAGCGGAGTATCCACTTCCATGTATTTTCGTTCAGTAAAGAAATTCCTTACCTCAGCCGTAATGTTAGCTCTCTCTTTTACAATGTCCCAATTCATATATATTATCCTTGATTGAAATAATCGATATCAGTAGATATCTGGTTATGATTTGAGGTGTGAAATTGTCAATAAAGCGCAGAGTAGTATTCTACTTGAGCATTATTGACGATTGAACCAACGAAGAAGCATATCCTGAGATCTGCTGATAAAAAAAGGCTGTCTCCAAGACAGCCTCAATCATTCACCCAAACTAAACTATGCGTTGATACATTCAGTAGGACAAACGTCGCAACATGCACCACAGTCGATACACAGATCTGCATCGATGATTCTTGCATCATCTTTTTCAGAGATCGCATCAGTAGGACATTCACCTTCACAGGCAGCACAGTTGACACAGTCTTCTTTAACTATTGTGTAAGCCATTTTTTCCCCATATATCTTTATTAAAGATTTAAAAAATAATTTATCTGAAAGATAATCCATTGATTTGCTTTTATCAAGAGTATTAGTGCATTTATTCTTTTAATATTTCTAATCGAGATTTTTTTTCATATGTCTGTGCTCGATCCCTGCATCGAGAAAAACCTCTCCATATGCTTTGTAACCCAGTTTTTCATAAAAAGGGACTGCGTGGACCTGGGAATTTAATTCCAGCTTCTCATACCCCATTTCAAAAGCAACTTCTTCAATTTGAAGCATCATTTCCCGTCCGATACCGTATTTCCTATAATCTTTTAGTACAGCGACTCTACCGATATGTCCATCAGTAGTTAATCTGGCAGTGCCGACAGGCTTATCGTCAGCCAGTGCTAGTATATGAGTATATTTCTTATCTGCTTCTTCAACTTCCAATTCTACAGGTACGTTCTGTCCTATGACGAAAACTTCATATCGGACAGCACTCAGCTCTTCTTTATGATTATTCCAGTCGGCTACAATATACTTTATCTCCATATATCTTCCTTCTTAAGTCCATACCTCTCAGTGTGTTCTCCTGCTCCGACAGGTTCAATATGAACCATAATGTCATAAACGTTTTCAACTGCCAGTTTTATCTGTTCATCAATTTTTACAGCAATATCGTGACCTTCTGTAACGGACATGGTTCCATCAACTTCAACATCGAGGTCAACAACATAGAACCTGTTCATTTTTCGGATTCTCACTTTATGAGGGTTTTCCACTCCCTTCACTTTTTCAGTTGCTTCAAATACCTTTTTATAGACTTCTTTATCATCTATGGAATCCATAAGCTCGGCAGAGGTTTCCAGAAAGATGGAAATGGCAATTTTTATAATCCAGAGACTGACGCCAAGAGCAATTATTGTATCAATTAGCGGAATCTGGAAAAACCTGGTTGCAACTATTCCCAATAGGACCGTGAAAGATATCAAAACATCATTTCTCATGTTTTTCGCATCGGCTATCAGCATAGGAGAGTTTGTTTTCTTGCCTGTTTTAAATTTGTAAAAAGCCAGAATAAACTTGCCCGCTATTGAAATCAGAGTTGCGTAAATGGCGATTTGTCCGGGCAATTCCACAGCGGTCTGAAAAACTATATTTTTTACTGATTTTACAGCCAGTTGCGCACCGGCAAAAAAAATCACTATAGAAAGTATCTTTGTCGATATAGTTTCAGCACGCTCATGTCCCCAGGGATGCTCTCTATCGGGAGGTATAGAAGAAAATGTTGCTGTGAAGTATGTGATGATTGATGTCACAACATCTGTTGTGGAATCAATTCCATCTCCTACTAATGCCAGAGAATTTGCCTGTAGGCCAATGATCACTTTCATTGCAGCCAGAAGAGCATTCCCTATGGCACTGAAGACAGAGGATAGTTTAATTAAATGTGTTCTTTTGATGTCGTCCATATTACTTTACTATCGTTTTTATTCTGCTTCTGATTGTCAAGTCTCTATCAAAAAATTTAATATGCATAATCCTACCCTTTGCAGAAAGGCGAAGGACTTCTCCCCGTATTTGAAATCCATCATCTGTGTCAATATGATAATAAAGAGTGATCCTATCATGTTTTTTAAAATTGAAATCCGGATTTTCCAGGCTGGCACCGCCTTCACTTAAATCAATAATGTAGGAGTGCATGGGAATCTCTTCGAAATCGCTGTGCTTTAACACCGCAGGAAGTTTGATTTTTTTTCGCTTGAAGGACCTTCTTTTTTGAGAAGAAAGAGGACTGTGTGCGACCTTCAGTTTTTTATCAGTATGTTCGAGGACAGTGGTATTTATAATGAAAATTTTCTGGTTATCATGAAAATAAACACTGATTCTCATTCCTTCCCGCAGCTGCAATATCTCTTTCTTCAACATAAGAACAAGATCAGAGCGATTGTTCTCTGTGATGGTGGCACTAGCTTTATTTTTTTCATCGATTATTACCAGTGCAGGCATTCCCGGAGGTAGATCTTCACTTGAGGAATAATTCCCTCCGACCTTTTTTGAAGGAAAGTTCAGCTTTCTTTCTATTGAATCCTGTAGAGCTTTTGCGTATTGCTCTTTTTTTCTTAACTTTTCGGCACAATAAAGAAACGTGCGTTTATTTGTCAGCATGTGATATTTCAGTTGATCGCTTTCGAGAAATACGGTCATTTTTGTTATCATTTCCAGTTCTTCATCAGTAAAGGACAGTTTTAATAGGTATTGTTCATATTTTTGCTGCATCAACAATTGATGTTCTTTATTCTGCCTTTGTCTATAAAAGAAATAGCTGTAGATAATAATTCCGGCCAATGTCAGAATTATGAGAAAAGTCACAGTAATCTCTCCGGCACTGGCGAACCATGAGCCGAATAGTGAAAGTAGTATTACGGGTTTCATAACTTAATTATATTCAAGTTCTCAAAATAAACCAGATAAGCTCTCCGTCTAATGGTAAAATCTGTTCTGCCGGGTAGGAGAATTTATCGTCAGCCTTGCGAAATATGATTTCATTTAAGATTGTTTTACAATTTTCATCGCTGACAAAATATATGACTTTACGAGCTCTGTTTAGAATGGGTATTGTCATTGTAATTCTTTGAACCCGGGGATCCAGTATCGCTTTCTCCGTTATGACCACATATTTCTTTTTTTCCAGTAATGCTGGAAATCCGGGAAATAGAGAGGCTATATTTCCATCTGGACCAAGGGACAGAAGCAGAAGGTCAAAAAAACTATTATGTTTACTCAGAAATTGCTTTATTGTTTTTTCATATTCAAAAGAAGCTTTTTTCAAGGGGATAATATCAGTATTGATCCAGTGAATATTCTTCAAAGGTATATTGCTTCTTCTCAATAGAGATTTGACGGTATTTTTGAAGTTACTGTTATCGTCATCCTGAGGAAGGCATCTTTCGTCTGTGATAAAAAAATGAATCTTATCCCACGGTATATTGTCGATGTAAAAAAGTGCTTTGTAGAGAGATTGAATTAATAATCCACCGGACAATACCAGAGAAAAAATTTCTCTTTTCTCCAGTACTTCATATATATAGCTTTCTATAAACTGAGCAGCTTCGCTACACATAGAATTAATTTCCGAATAATTTCTTAATTCACGCATCCTAAATCTAATTATAGTAAATTGCCCGGGGAAATTTTAGAAAAACTTAAAACTATTTCGGGTAGTTCAAGTTTTCCTCTTTTATATTATTGAGGACCTCTTCAAGATATTTTTGTGATTCATACTTCGCCATGGGAAGATCCATTGAAAGGTAATTTCCACAATCTTTAGCAGTTGATCCTGGAATCTCTCCTTCGTAATCAGCTATAAATCTGAACATATCTTTCATGATTTCTACTATTTCAGCAGATTTCAGTTTTCCCTTGAAAAGTACATAGTTTCCTGTTCTGCATCCCATCGGACCGAAATAAATCGTTTTGTCTGACCAGTTGGGATCATTTCTCAGAAATGTTGCTGCCAAATGCTCCATTGCATGTAGTGTAGGTACATCCAGAACAGGTTCCCTGTTCGGTTCTTTCATTCTTATATCAAAAGTTGAAACAAAGTCGTTACCGACTTCATCAACCCTCGATAGATATATACCTCTAACCATTTTTATGTGGTTGATTGTAAAACTCGCTATTTTTTCCATTTAAACTCCAAAATGACTGATTTCATATTGATTTATCATCTTAATAATTTCCATAACCATCAACGCGGAATTAACAGCGGCGATTTTTAGAAAATCTTTAAACTCTACTTGATTATCATCGTCTCCGGCAATATCTGATATTGATCTTATAATCACAAAAGGCAATGCGTAGTTATGGCAGCATTGGGCAATTGCCGCCGCTTCCATTTCCGCAGCCATTATCGCAGGAAGTTTTTCTCTGACTGCATGAATGTGCTCATCTTTATGCATGAAGGAATCTCCAGTGGCAATCAGACCTTTACTCGTACTGACATTATCCAGAGTCTCTACAGCTTTTTCCGCCATATCTATTAAGATATTATTAGGTATATATGCTGCAGGCATCTGCGGAACCTGACCGTATTCATATCCGAAAACAGTAGCGTCTACATCGTGATGACGAACTTCAGTTGAAATAACAACATCTCCAATAGACAAATCGGTGGAGAATCCTCCTGCAGAGCCAGTATTGATTATGCAGGCGGGGTTGTATCTCTCAATCATCAAAGTTGTACCCATAGCGGCATTAACCTTACCGATACCGGAAAGAAGCAGTATAACATCCTCATTATGCAGTTTTCCTGTAAAAAACGTAAATCCGGCTCTTTCTTCTTTTGTGTACTTTCCCATTCGGGATTTCAAGTCTTCTATCTCTTCAGCCATTGCGCCGATTATTCCAATTTTCATTGGTTCAATTTACTCATAGACTGATAAATATTCAATAGAAGAAGTTTTATTAGATTGACTTTTTATTTGCTGAAATAATGATTCATGGATGATAATGAATACAATAGGAGTAAATATGAAACCATTTGAGAACATTGCATTTACAGTTGCCGATAAGAGCTTAGCCCCCTGGGGGAGAAAAGAGATTGAAATCGCTGAAAAAGAGATGCCCGGGCTTATGTCCCTACGGGAGAAATTCGGCTCCAGAAAACCTCTTAAAGGTGCCCGTATCACAGGTTCGCTTCATATGACTATCCAGACTGCGGTTCTCATCGAAACTTTGGTCTATCTGGGTGCAGATGTTCGATGGGCTTCATGCAATATTTTTTCCACTCAAGATCATGCTGCGGCTGCTATTGCTGAATCAGGCATACCCGTATACGCATGGAAAGGAGAATCTCTTGAAGAATATTGGGATTGTACTTTTCAGGCTCTTCGACATGGCGATCGGGGTCCTCATTTAATTGTTGACGATGGCGGAGACGCATCCCTGCTCGTTCACAAGGGACTGGAGATGGAAAAGGGAAGCAAGTGGGTCGACAATGAATCCGAATCAGATGAAGAACAGATCATTAAAAACCTATTAAAGAAAGTTTATGCTGAAGATAACAGGTTCTGGCATAGAACCGCAGAAGATCTTCAGGGAATCAGTGAGGAAACCACTACTGGAGTCCACCGCTTATATAGGATGGAAGAAAAGGGAACTCTGCTTGTTCCGGCGATAAATGTCAATGATTCAGTTACAAAATCCAAATTTGATAACCGCTATGGTTGCAGGGAATCTCTTGCCGATGGAATAAAACGGGCTACAGATGTGATGATTGCCGGAAAAACTGTTGTAATATGCGGTTATGGAGATGTCGGGAAAGGCTGTGCTGACTCTATGAAAGGGCTCGGTGCTAAAGTTGTTATTAATGAGATAGACCCCATCTGCGCTCTTCAGGCAGCAATGGCCGGTTTCAATGTAGAACCCATTGAAGATACTCTTTCCTACGGAGATATTTTTGTGACAACAACAGGGAATAAGGACATTATCCGTTTGGAACATATGCTGGAAATGAAAGATCATGCCATTCTCTGCAATATCGGGCATTTTGACAATGAGATTCAGATCAGCAAACTCAATAATCATAGTGGAGTTAAAAAAGTAGAGGTAAAACCACAAGTTGACCTCTACACACTTCCATCGGGTAATGCAATTTTTATCCTTGCTGAAGGAAGACTCGTCAATCTTGGCTGTGCTACAGGCCATCCCTCTTTCGTTATGTCCTGTTCTTTTTCCAATCAGGTTTTGGCTCAGCTGGACTTGTGGGAAAGGGGGAGAACTCTGGAAAAATCTGTATTTACACTGCCGAAAAAACTTGATGAAGAAGTAGCGAGACTGCATCTGAAACATTTGGGAGTTAAATTATCCACTCTTACTCCGGAACAGGCTGAATATATTGGCGTAGAAGTGGAAGGACCATTTAAACCTGAACACTATAGGTATTGAATCTCATCTGGTAGGGGAGCGTCGCGGTCCTCTCCTGCCAAATGTTCTCTTTTTGATTATAAGCCCGCCCGATAATCCTCCTATAGTGTTGAGAAAAAGATCAAGCATAGATGAGTTTCTCGTTGGGATTATCACCTGGGTCAATTCGATTGATAAGCTGAAAAATAACGAGAAGAGTGCTGTCAGAAATAAGATAGATGAACTGTCTTTGATTCCGGTTTTCGCCATAGCAAGAAATAACAGTATTCCAAGAGGGATAAATCCGAAAAAGTTAATTACCATGTCTTCTCTCATTGTAGCTGTGCCCAATTCTTTAATGTCTGGAATAGCCAGGATAGACCTTTTCAGGATTATTGATTTTTCCGGCAATAAAAGATCGATTCCATTCCCGGACTTGTCCAAAACCCGATCGCCTCGACCTTCAGCGAAGGTGTACAATAACTGATTGTTAATAGCCAGGTGGGAGATGGAACCGGTCCAGGGATTTCGCCCCTCTATACTATTTCCAATAATCAAATTCGTTTTGTTTCGATTAGCCGGTAGAACCATTTTAAGATTCTGATTGAAGCCTTTTAATTCTCCATCAATAAAAACCTTCGTTCCGAAATTGTCAGATATGATTGAAATGGATTTTATACGATCATTTTCTAACATTGAGGCGTAAATCTTGGGTTTCCTCTGCTCATTGCTGTAATCATTGCTGTTCAGAATAACCAGAGAATTATCCCATTGGCCAATAGTTATCTGGCTGTTATCGGTTTTATCGAAAATCTGGAGGATTAGTCCGAAACGGATAATTTCCGGAAATGCAGGCTTAATCGTTAGTTCAATGGTAAACTCTTCTCCTTTCAGGAAATCATCAGAAAAGAATTTTTCCGTATAAGCGAATGATGTTTTATTAAATTGAAGGCCTTTTCCCCCTGGAAGCCATTGGAAATCATTTAATGATTGATCTTCCCTGTGTCTGAAACCTATAAAGAACATGAATAACATTATCAGTATTATGAGCAGAATATATATTATCAGTGAAATCTTGTTTCCAATTTGTTTCATATCGATTTAATTAACAATCTCAATTTTTTCTGATGAAATCTGTTTCGGATCTTTCCCTAGACAATCCATCACTAATCGGGCTGATTTTTCCAGAATCAATTCCAGATGAATCTCCTCTTCTTTTGAGAATCTACCTGTTACCCAGGAGGCTACCGATCCGTGTACAGGGCGTCCTATCCCTATTCTAATGCGGTGAAAGTCTTTTGTCCCCAGATGATTGACAATGGACTTCAACCCATTGTGCCCACCCAGCCCTCCGCCGGTTCTGAATGAGATCAAACCGTATTTCTGTTCAAGGTCATCGTGGACTACAAGAATCTCTTCTACTTGTATTTTAAAGAAATCTACAGCAGCTCTGACAGATTCCCCGCTTTTGTTCATGTACGTTTCCGGTTTAAGAAAAATTACTTTCTTATCTCCATTGCCCAATGACAACCAGCTTCCTTTGAATTTACTCTGCCAGTTCTCATATTTAATCTCAAGAATCTCATCGCAGCACATCCAGCCGGCATTGTGTCTGGTGTTTTTGTATTGTAGTCCCGGATTTCCGAGAAAAACGATCATTTTTATCATTTAGAGAGTTCCAAGTATGTATTTTCTTTCACCATCTGTAATATGAAAGAGTTCAAAAATCAACATGTCAAGTTCATCTATTAGCAATTTATATATCTTGATATCACAAGTTTCAATCTTTTGGGTCAATTTTACTATCTTCCTGTAATTTTCATTGTTGAAAGAAGGGAGGGGTAATTGTTCCAGATGACTTCTGAGTACTTTGATACTATTGAATTTTTTTCTGAACAGAAACTGATAGAGTTTTGAATTAAATAGTGCTGTAATCACTTCAATGGGGTAATTCAATTGGGGATAAAAGGAATTGGCTGAATTCAAAGTCAAATATCCCGTTCTATCAATGGCGCACGATGGTTTATCTGTAATAAATTTATAGACGATTTTCGGTGATTTTTCATATGATTCCAAAGGCGCGCTCTGCTGTAGTATTTTTCGGTTAAAATATATAAACCTTTCTGGTTTTTTCAATTTAAATGATTCGATATCCTTTCCACAGATAAATCGCTTGTGACCTTCTTTTTGAAGGTCTGTTATAAATTTTTCATTATTGCCGGAGACAATTCCAAGAATCCATATTGCATTGTTTTTCAGGGTCTTGTGCTTTTTCCTATAAATCTTATTAATTATTTCATAATCAGTATTATTGCAGTTGAAGTCAAAGAGATTGAAAGTATTTGAATTAAATCTTTCTGTGTCCACCGAGTAAATTTTATTATTTCTGAAGACTGTGGAATATCCTTTTCTTTGAAATAATGTCATATCCACTCTTATGACTTCAGTCTGAACCCGGTGAAAGGGCCTGCCCATATATTTGATGTATTTTATATGAGCTTTTGTCTGAATTTTTCCCCTTATGTCCTTATGTGTTTTGACCTTCAGGAATGCCTCGGGAAGCATATAGGATAGGACTCCGCCTTTCTTTAAGAGTTTTAAACCGGCTTCGATAAAGTAGGAGAAAGATTCTCCTGTTTTTATGGACTTGAACTTCTGTTTTATTACCTTCTGATCTTCCGGATTGAAATGGAGACCCCATGGAGGATTCGTTGCAATTAGATCATACTTTTCATTTATTTCTTCAACCAGACAGTTCCTATGGTATATCTGCGGTTCAAATTGTAATTCACTGAAATATAGCATAATATTGATTCTGGCCAGATGAACAGCTGTATTATCAGTATCCCAACCGTGAATGTTTTCAGGAGAGCCGTACTTTTTTGCTGCTGCAAGAAGAAACATTCCCGAACCGCAGCATGGATCAAGAAATTTCTGGCCTTTGGTGCCGTATAATCCAAGCACTTCATCGGCGTAGGACGGGGGGGTGTAGTAAGATCCCTTTTCGGATTTTCTCCCTTCGCTCTGGAGCATCTGGTAAATAAGGCCCGAAGTATCCCTTTGCTCCGGGATGGGCATAGCGTCAATTTGCGATATCAGTTTATTGATTGAAGGTTTATTCAGCAATCTATACCAGTTGTTCATCTCCCTGGAAAGACCTATATGATGTATTTCAGGTAATTTTTTTTTATGAAAGTTTCTATTTGTCATTAAACCGGCTTTTTCAATAAGCAATAGAGATAAGGCAAATAAAAAGGTTGCGGGAGTCACATTTATTGATTTTAATTCCAAAGAGAGTTGATTTACTGCTTTACGGGAGATTCTATTTTCTATATATTCAGTTGGAATAAACTTTCTGATTGCAGAACTTTTATTAGCTCGCGATGATAATCGGGTACTTTCATGAGAAGTAATTTTGTTCTTTAAATGAATTATATCAGATTCCTGAAAATTGAGCTGATTTTCTGCAGACAATAATCCCTGTCTGGTCCAGTTTTTAATTGTTGCTGGCGAGACGTTTAAATGATCAGCTGCTTCTCTGTAAGTAAGTTCACTCATTCATCTTTCCCGGTAACCTTAGTTGGCTTAATTCAATGGATAATATACAATTACAATAGAAGCATTTTAGCATAACCGGAACTACATGTACAGAATTCCTACGGAGGATAATTTGTCAGAGCAAAAAATAAATAAACTGGATATAGCCTGTTTAGAAGTCAAGGACAATTCAGATCAGAATAAAGGGGGAAAATTCATCTCCATACTCTGTGAAAACAAGAGCAGTACTCCCTTCGATGAAACCGGTTCGGCCATAATGCTTCCCTCGGGTAACCGTTTCTCTATAAGAAAATGTGAAAAAGTTAACGACAAGGACTATATAATTTCTTTGAAAGGCCTTCACAGAAAAGAAATCAGACGAGGGAATATAATTGTCCCCGCTTCCTATGCTGTCAGTTCGGGAAAAGATGCTTTTCTCTTATTGCCTTCTAGTAAGGACAGGCTGGAAAAAGGCAATTATTATGTTGAAGGTGGTGTTTTCAAAGATTACAACAAAAGAAACCGGAAAACATCAGCATCAATATCATTTCACGGCAGAATAGGGGTCATCCGGTTTTTCTATCCTTTTCCATTGGTTACAGGAGCAAGGTATTATATCAGCAGTGAAAATAATAGTGATTTAATTATACCGGCGACTCTGGTATATCCCGGTCAACTTGGCCAACGGGAGAGTACCGATTTATCGGCAAGAATCCTGAAATTTGGTGGAAGACCTTCACTTCGCGCTCTTTATTCAATTATGCTGAGAATCAAACATTATGTTAATCTGCCTGTTTATATGAAAGATGAAGAATTTGATGGCAGTGTAAAGTGTGGCTCTTTTGCCGTTATGTCAAGAGAATTCGATAGAGTTGAAGGTGCTGTTCTCAAAAGAACTTCAGCTGTAGGCGGTATTGAAGAAAGCAAAATTATTGAGCAGATTAAAGGGGACAAAGAACTTGTTCTTGAGATTCTTCAGAGTTTAATATTGAAGGGAAAAATCGAAAAGAGAGATGGCTTCTTTCTCAATATTTCCATCGACATGAACAAATCTCTGTCTCCAATTGCAAAAAAGTTGCTCGATGATCTCGATTCGGAAAAGGATGGAATAAGTTTATCAAATATCAGTAATCCTCTTTTCTCTGATACATACAAAGCATTGGGCCGGATGAAACTGGTTCGAATCTTATCGGGCGAAGTTATCATCAGCGACAGTCATTTCCAGCACTTAAAATCTGATGTCCTGAAAATATGCGAAATAGGCGAAGCCCTTCAGTTCAGCAGTATAAAAGAGCAGATGGGATTAAGCCGTAGAGTTCTGATACCACTGTTGGAAGAGATGGATCTCGAAGGATATTTTGAACGTCAGGGAGAGAGAAGAATTGTTCTTAAAATTAATTAAGATCTTACTCTATTTTTCTTTTCTGGTTCTGTTTTCATGTTCCGGGAAGCCTCCTGAGGTCCTTGAGATATGGTGGCAGTTAAATCTGATTCATGATAGTTCCTCCGGAAAATCTGTAGAATCATTGTCACTATTTGTTCATGCGGAAGATGAAGATGGTGAAGATGATATTGATCAGATTTTCTTATTAAATGATGATACGAATTCAGTGTGGAATATTCCATCTGATCTTTGGGTCACTTATTCTGATAAAAATGTGAATTGGATTGGGTTTAATGAGTTGAGAGCTCATGGAGATGGCCATTTTTCAGATGGAAACTACAGAATACTTATTGTCGATCTCGGAGGAGAGAAGGCAGAGAGTAACATTTATCTCAAAAATACTATCCCCGACAAAGAGCAAATTATTTTGCCGGAAATCAATTTTGACAATGAGAATATAATCGTTCAATCAGAATTTCCCAAATTTGAATTGTGGTTTTATGATGCTGATCAAACTCTTATCGATAAAAGCAAAGATCTGCTTATGGGGAAATATGAATGGAATAATGTTGTTAGAAATATTAACAGAAGAGCAGCGTCTTTTTCACTTTATACCGAACCGGAAAATGGTGCATGGGGACTTGTTTCCGGCCCTTATTATTTTAATCAGTAATTTATCTTTTCAATATTTTCTTAAAGAAATCTGTTACCTGACGGAGTAGGCTTTTGCCGTACATCTGATTATATTCCTTTACTGCTTCATCAAGGGGATACTCCTGACCGTATTTCCACTTCAATCCATCCCAGTGTTTTATTGTCCAGATATATATATCGCTCTCTGTTCTACCGGGGAAACGACTGAGCATATTTTCATTGCGGACAATATCAACAATCGGTGTATATACCTTTTCAAACCAGCTGGCCGTTGCCGCTTCCATCGATATCTCAATCTCTATCCCCTGATTGATAAAATATTTATGGCCCTGAATGTGGCGAAGCATCTCTGTGTATCTACCGAGAGATGTGAATCGTATTTTGTCCATATCGAGCATCTTGTCCAGACCTGTTGATGACAGCATTTGCTTCCTTTCATAAGTAAGGACTGCATTTTTAAGATCTGTTTTAGTCATATTCGGTTCTATGGTTATTTCTGTTGTCAGTTCTACCACTTCTGCATCAATGGACATGACTCCCTGCATTTTGGCAACGGAAACACGGTGGTTTCCATCTCTTACAAAATAGACATCACCTATTTTAAAAAGCGAAATCGGGGGAAGGATGACATCAGTCAGATGTGCTCTGTCAATATTTTCCCAACGCTGCCTCAGATGTTCTTTTTTCGGGAGAAATGCCTGGGTGAAATCTTTATATCGACCTTCGGATCCGATAATTTTATCTATGCTGATAACCTGCATACCCCGATAAGTCTGGCTTTTAGGCTTAGCCATATTTTTTACATCGTAATATGATAATAATTCTTTTTTTTCGGAATTAATAATATTAAAGATGTTGTTGAAGCGGGCTTTATTTCTCGCTCTGTTAAAATCATCACTAGCTTGATTGTTAACTACATTGTCCATTCTTTATATCTCCAGTACGTAATAATCATAAACATTTATGATTCTGGTTTCATTATATATAATTTCACGTTTAATATTTCTATCATATAGATGTATGTGACCATGAATTAAATATGCCGGTTTAAATTTATCGAGGAACCACAGAAATGATTTAAATCCACGATGGCAGGGATCTTCACGATCATTATATCCCCTTGGCGGTGAATGGGTCAGGAATATATCCAGGTAACGGCCATATAATATCTTATTCATCAATAAACGGGGAACCATTTTTAATAATTTAAAGTACATTTGATTATCTGTATATTGATTCTCACCGTGATTGTAATCAATGGAACCGCCCATTCCGGCTATTAATAATCCTGATTTTTTTTCCTTGAAAATTTTTCCACTGGTGAATATTGATCCGAATGAATGCTGATTTACAGCCTGGGGATCATAGGTGTATGAAGTGGTTTTTCCGCTTATACGCTCATAGTGCTTCAGATTGTGGTTACCAAATACGAAATAAAGCTTTTTGTTCAGACTGCTGACGATATATCCGTAATAATCCATTGGCAGATCACCTGCACCAAGGACTATGGAAACGTCTTTGAAGCGCTCTTTGATACCTGTAGAATATACTAAAGGAGATCTGTGATCAGCAACACACAATATTTTCATCAGCTGGTTTTCATTGCCAGTTTCAAACTTTTCTGCAACATCTCTTTTGTGACAAGAATTATCGGTCTCGATTCTGCAAATTCAAGTGATGTTCTGGAAAAGGATGAACTGGAAACATATCTGCCCCTAGTTATTCCCAGCTGTTTCATATCTTCATGGAATATTCTGATTTTCTCTACATCGATATTTTCAGGAATTCTGGAAAAATATACAAGCTGGGGCATTTTTTTCAGATTTCTCCAATCCTGCTTTTTTACTTGTTCGACAGCGATCATTTTAAGACCGCCGTTTATTTTAGAAACATCCTGTACTGAGAGGCTCATAACCTTGGCGACAGCGAGACAGATCTCCTGAAACTCATTGGAACTGGCAGTCAGGAAATCTTTCAGATAATCATCTGTTCTGAGATCCTGATATTGAGTGAGTTTTTCAGCTACATCTTTAAAATCCGGCTTAGTCTTGTAGATTTTTTCCCACTGTTCAATAGCTCCGTCTACATCTCTTTTCTTTTCATAACAGAGAGAGAGGAAGTATCTCGCATAGAGTATTTCCTGTGTCTCTTCTTCTTTATTCATATTTATAGCACGTTCAAATTCACTGGCTGCCTGGTCATAATTCTTCATTGCAAGATAACAGTGACCGCTGGACACTATTGATTTAATTCGAAATTCGGGATCTTTCTGAGCCCTTTCAAAAGCTTTTAAAGCTCCCTGGAAATCTTTCATCTCCTGATATATTTTCCCGAGATAATAGGAAGACTGATAATTAGAACTATCGTATTTTATTGATAACTCAAGTTCGAGTTTAGCGTCGTTGTATCTTTTGGATCTGTATAAGATATATCCGAGCCTGAAATGGGCATTTGAATCATGAGGATTCAGTTCAATGGCTTTCATATAAAATTTATGAGCCTGTCCGCCCTTATTTCTCAATTCAAAATGATATCCCGCTTTAAAAAAATAATCACTTTCATAGGGTTCAAGTTTTGTAAGAAGCAGATATTCTGTAAGCGCTTCTTCTGAGTTTCCGAATTTATCAAATAATTCGGCAATTGTTTTACGGAAATTGGTTTCAGTACACAAACCTCCGAACGTCCCGAGATTATTGATTTTTTTCAGCTCCATCAAGGCTACTTCCGATTTATTCTGCGCAATATATGATAAAGCCAGAATATAGTGAAGTTCTACATTCCTGTCGTCTTTGGCAATCATCTGTTTTGCCAATCTGGAAACTTGAGGATATTTTCCCTGTTTTAGCATATTATCAAGTGACGTTAATTTTTTCGGAGCCAGCACGGCTTTAACTAGAAAAGTAATAAACACAGCAATGATCGCGCCGACTATTATAATAAGAAATATTGTTAAACTCATTTGTCCACCATAATGATGATATTATTAATATACTATTAAATATAATCTATTTTTAATAGTAATTTTAATCTAATTTTTTTAGAAACTGGAGTAACTTTTGTCTATTAACTGTGAATTTAAATATAATAAGGGTAATAATGTTAACAATATGAAGTTTTGTTTCGTCATTTTAGTTTTATTTCTCTTTCCTTTATATGCCTGGTCAACATCATTTGATCAGGGGAAAGAATCCTTTCTCAATAATAATCCGGTGGAAGCGGCAATTTTTTTTGAAAAGGCTATGATTGAAGATCCTCGTAATGAAAATATTCTTATGTATCTGGGCATTTCTTATGTGCAGAGCGGGTTTGCAGATAAGGCAATATCTACGTTTCTCGATGGTGCAGACCTGAATGGCAGCCAGAAAGGGCGTTTTTATCTCAATGCGGGAAATGTTTATTTTTCAAATAATGATCTTGAAATGGCACTGGATCTGTATAATCTGATTATCGAAGGGAACTTATCGGAAAAGAGCAATGCTCTTTTGAATCGGGCCAATATTCTGATGAATCAGAATAAACTTTCCCAGGCTGTTTCAGAATACAAAAATTATCTTGTTGCCGATCCGGCATCTACTCAGAAAGAGAAGATTACCAGATTGATTGCACTGATTGAAACCAAAATCGCTGACGAGGCTCTCGAAGCTGAGAGGCTGGCTGCAGAAGCTGAAAGGCTGAGACAGGAAGAAGAAAATAGAAAAGCGTCAGATGCGGCAGAAGCGGAAAGGCTTAGACTGGCTGAGGAAAAGCGCAAAGCGGAAGAAGCCGCCCGTCAACAGGCTCTTATGGATGAAATATTGAACTCGTTGAGCACTATCGGTGATGATACTCAGAATATTTCAGCAGATAGTGAAACAATAATACACAGCGATGAAGATTCAGATATCGATGATTAGGACAGGTAAAAACATATGAATAAAAAAGTAGTGATAATAGCAGCGGCTGCCCTTTTTTTAATACTTGGCATTACGGCTATAGTGATTTTTGGTGGAAAAAAAGATGATGGAAAACCAAGTCGACGAGACAATACAATCAGTTTGGCCAGAGAGTATTTTGAACACAATGAATTTCAGCAGGCTATGGATCTGCTAAACGGCCTTCTCATAGATGATAGTTCCGATGATGAAGCCAGAACGCTGCTTAATGAGATAATCGATGCAAAAAAAATATATGAAGAGGACCTGGCTCTAAAAGAACAGGACGAGCAGAGACAACAGCAGGATGATCTGAAAGAGAGTCTCGATTCACTCGGTGATTCTCTTCAGACGCAGGGAGGAGGGGACAGCCAGAGTGCTGAGGCAATGAATGCCCTCCTGGAGAGAGAGAATGAAAGAGCCAAGGAAGAAGCACTTCTGAAAGAAATCGATGCGCTGCTCGCTGAAGCGAGGAATTCTCTAGAAGATAAAGATTTTGATAGTGCGGAATCACTTGTCAATCAGGCATTGAATCTCAAACCAGATTCCGGTGCGGCCAGAGCTTTAAAAGCGGAAATCGAACGGAAGAGGAAAGAAGCTGAATCAGCGGCAGAGAGACAGGCCAGAGAAGAGAAAGAGGCGAGAATTAATGAACTTCTTGATGATGCCAAAAGGGCGCTGGATAGAAAAGACTGGTCAGGAGCCAGAGGACTTGCAGAGGAAGTGCTGGAACTGGATCCCGATAATGGTGAAGCTTATGCCATAATAGGGGATTCCTATTACAATGAGAATCCCGATAATAAATCCAATAGGGATAAAGCAAAAGATGAATATAAAAATGCCATAGCCGATAACCCCGATGATTGGCAGTCCCGCTTTAATCTCGGTAAGATTTATGCTGCCGAAGGCGATTTGAACCGGGCAATCGAGGAGATGGAAAAGGCTGCCAGTATGAACGGGGAGAATGGTTCCTTGTATTATGAATTGGGTAAAAACCAATATAAAGCCGGATTATTCAGAAATGCACTGGGATCTTTCAAAAGCTGTGAGATGCTCGATCCCAAAGTAGAGGGAAACTATTTTGCTCTCGGTCTTGCTGAAAAGAAATTATCAATGAGTACAAATGCTTTGAATGCTTTCGTTGAAAGTTACCGATTGAGACCGACTCATTCTCCCTCCTTCTGGGAAGCGGGAAAGCTGCATTATCTCGATGGCAATAGCGCTGAAGCGCTAAAAACTCTGAAAATGGCTGTAGAGCTGAAGCCGGACGACGCCAGATACAGAAAAAGTCTGGCTGTTGTCCAGTTTTCCAGTGGTGATTTTACCGGTGCCGAGATCAATTATGAAAAAGCTGCTGAACTGGAACCTGCCAATGGAGAGAACTATCACAATCTCGCTCTCGTCCAGATGATGAAAAGCGATTACAGCACTGCTATCTCGAGTGCATCAAATGCTATCAAACTTGACCCTGCCAATGCTAAATACTATTTTACGATGGGTGAGATCAATGAAGTTCTGACAATGCATGATTCCGCTATTCAGATGTATCAGCAGGCAATAAAACTGGATTCATCATATATAAAACCTCTCATAAATCTTGCTTTGATTTATGATGAATCGGGGGAATACGATCTGGCACTGACATATATGAAAGCAGCAGAAAAGATAGATTCTGAATCATTTGCGGTGTGGAATAACCTGGGATCTATCTATCTTCATATTGAAGATTATGATAACTGCATAAAGTATTATCGAAAAGCAACAGCAGTAAAACCAGGGGATACAGATGTTTTGTTCAACCTATCTATCGCTTATATCGAAACAAAAAAGAGTACTGAAGCCATAGCGCATCTCAAAAGCATTATCGCTATAGATAAAAGTTATTGGGATGCCTATTACAGACTGGCTCATATCCAGTTCTCTTCAGGTGATACTGACGGGGCATCTAAAACTGTAAAATCACTTCTTTCAGAAAACCCCGATTATGAAAAAGCCGGTGAGCTGGAGAATCTTATCAGTCAGTAGTTTTTTCTTTTGGCATAAGGACGCGGCCCGTTTTAAATCCCGTGTCCTTTTTGCCCCTTCTGAATGTTATCAGACCATCGAGGAAATATTCCAGGTTCTTGTCCGGGCACTCTCTGTATGAAGAGTCTTCCTCATTTGATAGATAGGCGGCTACTTCGTTGAGAGATGTATTACTTCCACCAAGTTCAAATATCTCTTTCATTTTTGCATCTTTAAAATTCAATGCGTAGCGTATTTTTTTTAATACATCGTTATTACTCAATCCCATTATTTATTCCTGTTAAACTAGATTTTTCTTCCAACCAATTCAAACAACTCATTTTTAGATAACTCAAACCCGAGGTGCGAGACTCGCAGCACCTCGTAGCATAAATATTCAAGCGCAGCGCGAATCAAAGCAAATACTTTTTAAACTGTCCTGCCTACAAGTTCAAAAAGTTCATTTTTAGATAACTCAAACCATATCGGTCTCCCATGAGGACACCGTGCGCTTTCGAGCTGGAAAGCACCTTTTATTAATTCCAGTGCCGATAGGGAATCTACCGGATCTCCATCTTTGACGGCACTGCGACAGGACATTGTCGCATATAGTTCTTTTTCCAATTCCCCGATTGAACCTATTTGATTTTTAAGGAATTCTACAATTTCACCTTCCATATTTATTGCTGATTTGGGAATGGATGTGATTTTCCACGATCCATTTTCTATTTTTGTCAGTCCGATACCCAGTTTCTGATAACTGTCCCTGTTCTTTTCAAGTGTTAAATTTTCAGCTTCATCAGTATCAAATTCAATGGGAATCAGCAATTCCTGTATTGTGTTGGCACTCTGTTTGTAACTTTCGAAGAGGATCCTTTCATGTGCTGCATGCTGATCAACAATAAATAACCGGTCATCATACTCGGCAAGAAGAAAGAGATCCATTATCTGTCCCATATAGCGTACAGAATCAAACTTATCTCGAGGGAATGACTGCTCTTTATCTACAATCGGGGTAAATTGATCTTTTTTTTCTGCAACTGATTCTGAGGGAAATACCTGTTTATACCCCGTTCCTCTACCTGATGATGCAGATGTTCTGGTGCCCCATTCACTCCAACCGGTTTTTTTAGCCGCCGGTGCTCTGGAATTGATATTCATTTCGGGAAGTGAAAAGCTGCTTTGAACAGCGACTGCCTCTTCAGTTCTCAGACGAAATGTGTAATCTGCAAGAAAGTCTTTTATCATCTGCACTATTTTATGATGAATTGCCGGTTGATTTCTGAACCTTGCCTCCCGTTTGGCCGGATGGATATTGAAATCTACCAGGTGCGGTTCCACTTCTATAAATACAAAGCATACGGGAAAGACTCCTCCCGGCAGAGCATCATTGTAACCGTATTGAACAGCCTGGATGAAAGAATATTCATCAATTCGCCTGTTATTGGCAAAAATCTGAATATAGCGTCGGTCTTTTCTGTTCTGTTCTGGTCTGGCCGCAACGAGAGTGACTTTGAAACCCTCTTCCTCGCCGGTTATCTCGTGGAGTAATGATTGATTAAATGTTCCTTTCCACGATGCCATAATTCTCTCTTTTCTGTTTGAGGCAGGAAGGAAGAACTTTAAATTTCCATCTGTATACAATCTGAAGTTGATATCGGGAAAGGGCAGGGCTTTTTCCAGGAATGTTTTAACGCACATGCTGGTCTCTGCAGAAGATCTTTTGAGGAATTTCTTTCTTGCCGGTACAGAATAAAAGAGCTCGGAAGCATCGATTATTGTTCCCTGACTTCCGCGCCATTCTTCTACAGCAATCTCTTTCCCCCCGTGAACAATCAATCGGAAAGCAGTTTCACTGTCTTCCTGTCGACTGATCACCTCCATTCTAGTACAGGTTGATATACTGGAAAGGGCTTCACCACGGAAACCCAGGCTTTTTATTGAAAGAAGATCGTCTTCTGATTCTATTTTACTTGTTGCATGAGGCAGATAACAGAGTTTTAAATCTTCCGGAGACATCCCGCAGCCGTTATCGACTACTCTTATACGACTTATACCACCGTTTTCCAGAAAAAGAGAGATTTCCGTACTGCCTGCATCAATAGAATTGTCCAGTAATTCCCGGACGACTGAATTGGGCCGGTCAATTACTTCACCGGCCGCTATTTTTCGGGCTACAGAATCCCGGAGCAGTTTCACTGTCCGGGACTGTATTTTTTCTCTACTCATAGTAGAGATATTACTTTAAAAATGAATTCTTGTCTCTATGTTAATGACCGGTACAACCTCAGGAGTAACATCATCAACTGCATATTGTACTTGTCCTGTTATCGGATCGGTCTTAATAGCAGTAGAAATTCCGAGAACAAGGTCAAGAGTCTGTGCCAGTGGATATATTACCTCACCGGAAATAATCGTATTGGCATCTAGCAATGAGAATCCCGCATCACCCCTGATTGTTTCAATTAAATGCGTTCTTTCATAACTGACACTTCCATGAATCGGGAATCGCGGAATAAGACCTTTCATCAATACAAGGCTCATTTTAAAATGGTCATCGTTACTGGTTGTGAGAACTCCATTATTGAACTCCCATGGCCAGAAATAACCGAGAGAAAATGCCAGTTTATCTTTCAGAACAAACCCACCTTCTCCATAAATACCCATAGTAACACCACTCAGAGTCGGATCACTCAGGTAATTGATCATTTCATCGAGATAAAAAAGTTTGCTTCTGTCGTATACGGCATTGAAAATAGTCGGTTTGTAAATCCCTGTACTCAATCTGAATTCTGCAGCCCAGGTAAAGGCAAAAACGCTACCTCTCAACCCGGCGATAATTCCAAAGTTTTTAAAGGTTCCATTATCAATGAAAATGTCAGTTGCCGCACCGGCACTTCTTTCATTGGCTACGCCGAGGTTTGTATCGGTTCTGAAAACAGGCATCATTGTAGAGAAATCTCCGAAGAGCATCATCTTGAAGTTATTTTTATTGATTTTAAAGAGTTCGAGATCCATTCCGAAGGCAAGCAACCATGGATCTCCATAATCGCCGGGAGTTTCTGCATCTCTGGCCGGGAATAAATCGGCAATTCCCGTCAATCCGATCTGGAAGGGATCATAACCTTTAAATGGATTGATATACAATCGTCCACCGACGATAGATGGATCGGCCAGATTATCTCCCACCATCTCCATTCCGAAGATACCCAGGTCGAATCCCATGTTCAGTCCGATTTTTCTGATTGCAGGAAATTCACCATCATTTGCGTAATTATTCATGATAGCGCCATGTCCGATAGACATGTTATTGAGATTTCCGACTTTCAGGTAGAATGGATCCCATCCCTGATCACCGTATTCTATGTAACGGATTTTCAACATTGTATCTTTTAAGATATCCAGAAGTATATCGGTTGCAACTCCACTTTGGTCCGTACCGAAGGACCATTCATCATTACCTTGAGGTTTATACCATTGGCTCGCATCAAACATATTGTTTACGTAGACAACAGGTAGATAAAGACCCATTTTAAATTTTCCGATTTCTATTTTCGGTTGAACAATAACTTTGGCATAGGTAGTTCCGTCAATTGTTGTTGTTCCGATTTCCATACCGAATATATCTCTTAAAGCTCTTGCCAGCGCAGAATCACTGGAACTGCTTTTTTTCTCTGACGGTTTATCTTCCTGAGCCGCAGCCATATCTTCTTCAGATAATTCAGCAGCTTCCGGTGCTGTTACTGTGCTCTCCTCGGGCTCATCTTCTTCGGCTTCCGGTTCTTCAGTCTCTTCTGGAGGATTCTCATCTGGAAGAAGAGGGATATGTCCCGGTACGTCGGCGGGAGAAAGTGCTTTAAATATCATAGACTGGAATTGAGATTCTATTTGAGAAAGAGGAAGTGTTATCGCTGTAAACACATCGGCCATTGTATTGATTGTCTGGTTTTGTGAGACCATTACAGAAGGACCGCTGAAAGGAATAACTTCTACAAGTCCCTGCCGGACGAAAAGGTTTGCCGCATCAGCACCGACTTCGTTAATAAAGTCTGTTCCCCTCACACCCATTACAGCTGTTGGAGTCCGGACATTGTAAAAATTGATGCCTGATGTTCTTGCTGCAATAGTTCTCATCTTTCCTGCAAGAAGAGTAAATTCATTAGAAGGACTTCCTTTATATCCCTGAAGGTTGGTTATGGAGAAGTCTGTATCTTCAGCCAGTTTCAGTATCGTTCCATTGGGGTTGAGCCTGATCTCGGCAATCCCTCCGCCGGTGCTGATTGAGAAACCGGGCGGTAGATTTTCACCCATATCAAAAAAGTCGAGAACAGTACCGGTATCATCAGTAATGATCATATCACCATAGGGATCCTCAAAATATTCAAGTATAGCTGTAGGATCGCTTTGCGCTGCCAATGTAATGGGCAGCCAAATCAAAATCATCAGAATTGTTAATAGTATCTTTTTCATATAAATATCCTTAGAATTGGATTCCTGTTTCCAGTTTAGTCGTTACATCCCAATCAGTTGTAACGGCATCATATTTGACATCAACCTGGAGTGATAAGACAGCTCCCTGTATTCTGTAATTTATTCGGCCACCGATCAGAGCATTGGTAGGATCAACTAGTGCGCTTAAAGAATCAATTCCCTGTTTATCGTACCAGAAACTCATATCAAAATAGGGGATAATTCCCTCGCCGACATTGAATAGTGCCATTAAATGGGGGTATTCCCATGGTACATTGACAGGATCAGCCTGGACAGGTGTGGCAAAGGGACCACTGAGTTGCGTTACAAAACTGATGCCTCCATCGAGAAACTGGAAT